>Ga0116227_10000780_pt1 | contig 65847 bp, 56 predicted proteins | sample S1TSphgellanicum_FD_89693 | JGI IMG/M metagenome (GOLD analysis project Ga0116227, IMG submission 89693) | Host-associated microbial communities from peat moss isolated from Minnesota, USA - S1T2_Fb - Sphagnum magellanicum MG | ecosystem: Host-associated > Plants > Peat moss > Unclassified...
GCAAAGTTTTGGATAGTTCGCAATTACACATGATGCATCCATTCTATGAACTCTATTTTCCACTCATTAGAAGAAAATAATGTTTCATATGCATGAATGGCATGGGTTTGCCAACCCTCTATAGCTAATGATCCCACCCCTTTGGCAAACAACAAGGGTCTTTCCTCTTCAATCATTTGAAGAATAGCCAACTAGTGCCTACTATATGACCCTTTAGAAAACCATCTTGATGTGTTGCTTTCGGTAGTTTTGCATAGTGGGTGCACCAATGTATTTTGTAACCCCTTTTGAAAATAGGTATAGTTTAAGAAACCTTGTAGACCATGGCATAGTTAAAATTTCAAGCCAAATTTTACATGTAACAAATTTTGCCACATATATCTGACTCTAATGAAATGTAATTAAATTAACCAATTTATTTATTTAAATTTCGCCAAATTTATTTTGATTTATCAAAAAAATTCAAAGTAATAAAATTTTGTTTAAAAATCATATTTTAACCAATATTTGTTAATTTCAGCAAGTTTTGCCAACTTCACAATAATTCTTGAAATTTATGTTAGTTTAGCCAAATAGGTCCATTAAACTTTATTTTTTGAATATGTCATTTGTATTAATTAACTAATCAATAAATTAATTAGGTAGGCTAGGTATGTATGGGAAAAAGAAATTTCAAAACATCATTGTTGTTGAAATGTATAAAATAACAAGATTCAAATGCAATTTTAACAAAATTATTTAACATTTTATATTTTTAAAATGTATGGATGTATAGATTTTGGAATAATCTTCAAGAAAAGTATATAATTTTAGTTTTTTGGAATTTTTTTGATAAAGATAATAATGGTTAAATTTAGCATTTTTGTATGTGTGATAATGTTGGTGCCTCCTCTTTCACTATAACATATCCCATATTCTTTGCATAGAACTTCAAACTATAAACTATATAATTGGTTGAAAGACTAGATTCAATTCATGGCATGTGTTATGACTATTCAAAGCACATGCCATGTGAGATGAGCCAATCAAATTGGCTTGTCAATAAAACGTAAATAGGATCTTAATTAATTACTTAGAATCTACCTAGCATATGCTATTTAGTCTATTTAAACCTAGAATAAACTAAGGTAAGCTATAATTAATATTAAATTGCATTTTTAGTTGATTATTAATTAACAAAATTTTGACATAATTAACATATATATAATTTAAATTTTAGAATATGATTTTTTAAAAAATTCCATGTGGCATATGATCATTTGCTTTTAGGATTTCCATGTGTAAAATTTTTAATCATTGGATTTGATTTATGTAATAATTTAAAATTAGTAAATATTGACACATGACTAAATCATATGCACCCACCATTAAACACATGGCAATATGCAATTATATCATCTATAATCACAAATGTAGTTGCAAATGTAGTTGCAAGTATAATGCCACATCAGATGACTTTTCATCCATGGAAATAGATGAATACTTGGTTGTTGTCGTACCAATTTGCAACTCCACATGCAATTAAGATGCCACATCATGGTTTTTGCGACTTCTTGTCCGATGGCACTTGTCTTTCCCAACTATGTGAATTTTAGTTGCAAGTGTCTATTACAACTAAAATTGAGTTTTTTTTTCCAAATTTCTTATAGTGTATGTTTGTTAGAAGGACACTAGTTTTATCTTCAAGTCCAAAATTACAAGAGAATTTGCATAACAATGATATTGGGAATGAGGTTTACATTTGCTGTGAAATTGCAACAATGACAAATGAAGGAAAAAACAGAATACATATTGGTAGAATTAAAACATCTCAAATCTCCAAAACAAATACAAGTTGCAGAACATAAAATGTACATTTGATAATGGTCATTAAAAGACAAATCATTTTATATTGTTGAATGGGGAAGTAGGCAATAAGGATGTAATTTCCATGTTGAAATTGGAAAGATTACTATATTGGAATAAAGATCATGATTGCCTAATAACAAAAACATTTTAGTTGATAATTTTGTTCTAAAAATTCATGCATGGCACTAGGCAGTGGCTCTACAGAGACTTTACTCTTGGGAAAATGATATACAATAATGATAAGAAAGAATTCAAAACCAAGTTGTGGAAAAGGTTTTGAACTAGAACAACCTATGAATTATATTAAAAATAATGGTAGAGAATGGTGATTTGGTAACTCAAGACTACAATATTGGCCTATATTTGCAGATCTATAAACTGTGTTCTGCAAGAAACTATTGACAAATGAATCATGGTCTGTAGTTAACTTTTAATGTCAAATTTTAACTACAAACATGAAATTAATAACAGGAAAAGGAAGCAAACCAAGTTCACATGCTATCATTGATTAGGAAGTGTAGAAAAATGAAGATGATGTTTAAATTTGATTTGGTTTTCACTATGTTCTGCATTAATGGAATATGAATGAATCATTTGGGTTTTAAAAGAAAATAGTGTTTGAAGGGGAGTTAATAAAAAGCAGATCTGAATATAGGTTGAGAACTGAACATATAATCATTGATGCAAAATGTGGTACATATATAATTTCCATATAAAACTCCGATTTTAATTGTTATAGAAAACACTATAGTCCATCAAAATAGAACAAAACACTATAGAACTACATACATTTGCAAAGAAAATAATGGCTGTTTTACTAAGTGAATGTTACCTTATAGCTTGTCTCACCTATAAACAAGTGCTGTAGAATCTGCTCAAGGTGCATCAATGTGTTTGGGGCAGATGATCTGACGTGGTCCTTTGTCCTTATAAACTTGCAAGGGAAGTTGGGGTTGTTCTGCTCCCCTTCTAGGAAATCCTTTAGACAATTCCATGGGATGACTGCAATTTTAGCATTGGTATATAGTCCATGACCACTTGTAATATGAGGCAGCCACATAATATCATATCTTTGAAAAGGTGTAGGGGAGGTTCTTGCATAATTGCCTTCAATGCTTGCAGCAAATTTGCTTCTTTGGAGGGAATGAAAGGCGTATCCTCAAAAATCTCTGGGATTCCACCATCATCAAATACCACATTGCACTTTGGGCCTGCCATTACGAAAGTTGAACCCCACTTCTTTGGACAACATAAATTAACAAAAAATTCAACTTGGAAGATGGAAAAACCCAACATGTAAATAGGGTGTAGAGGTAGAATTGGTAGTGGATTTTTAAATCAAGGAAACAATTTTGCAGAAGTTTTAAAAGCAAGGGTGTAATGAAAAACTTCTGCAGAACCTAGAGTAGACTTGAAAGAATTGAAACATTAGCTAAAATGAAGAAGAACAATGCTACATGTAGATGCCATTGTTTCAGTAACATATAAAACTTCACATTTTGAAGCATCAAAAGAAGAGCAAAAACCTAAAAAAAGTTATGACTACCTACAGAAGGTTTGGGTTCCTACAGTGTTTGGTCTTTGGCGTGCCATGGACCTTATCTGCAATCTATTAAAATTAGCCATCATTTCAAAATCCATCTCTAAGTGGGTAGAGCTCTATACTGCAGAGCAAAAGTTTGTTACATCCGACGGCAGAGAGCGCAACAGTGAGTCGATAACGTGGGGATGTCTTGTAGTCGACGATGAAAGGAGTGACAAACAGTTGACAGTGCTTGGGATGTTTTGTCAATGGCGAAGGGAGGGCCTAGCTCTAGAGGTGGGGTCAAGTCTGGTGGTGGGGTAGATGGTGGGCCAAGGGTTTAAAGACTGTCGGGGATATTTAGCATCTCGTTGAAGCAAGGTAGTTTGTTTGTTTTGTTTGTTCTTATGAGATTCACTGAACCAGGATGCTTTAGATAGCATTCTTGGTCTCTTTGGAAAGCTCTCAAGGAATAGGGGTGCATAGGTTTGGTTCCATGGCATTTGGACATGAGGTGCAAAAGTTCTTGAATATTGAATGATTTCTTGACTGAAAATTAGATAAAATCATAGCTGAAAATTTCGGAGGAATTTGAATGTTTTCAATCAGATAGTCACATTTTGAAAGAATTACATTTTTTTTTTGGTATGATGGATGCCTTAATCATATTTGGAGAAAATAATTTCATTCTTAGTTTTTTGGGTTACATACGGATCTGTGACAAAGTCACTTGAGCCTGAGTGTACATTTGAGAAAGTGGCGAAAAAAACAAAATGTCCAAAAATGAATGTGTGAATCCTTTGACAACCAAATTAAGATGAATCATTTTAGTTTCTAGGAGCCAAAATCCCTTGAAGCCACTACATTCTATAATGATTCTCAACACAATATCCCTACCTTACAAGTCAGGGCCAATAAATTGTGTATAAACATTTAATGTGATACTGGCAATGATCCAGCAAAACTCATGTACTGACCAATAGATCAGACTTCACGTGTGGATGCAAGGACATGGGACCAGAACATAATAGTACAAGTTCAGATTTAGTCAATCAAGTGATGATGCCTCGGCTGAAGTTGTTAAGTCGGCCAAAGAAATTGAATGCTGTCAGTACAAAAGTACTTTTGCAATTTTTTCCTCGGGTCTGACCTTTGCCCGATTCATATGTTCTAAAACAAATTTGATGATACCCGGCCATGTTTTGCACTCATAACTTTTCATGTGAAGAATGTTTTAAAGGACACAAAACATGCCAGTGACATGTTGCATACCCATGTGACATAACCCTAAACTCAGAACATGTCCAAAATAGGTATAACATGGACCCAAAATGTGATTTGGTATCACAAGGTAAAAACAAATGGGGCAAAGGGCAGACTGCGGGAAAAAATCGCAGCAGTACTTTTTGAACTGACTGCATTCAATTTCTTTGGCAGGTTTAACATTTTCCTCCAATCGCATAAGGGTCCATAATAGCTTATTGGAGATGGAAGACATCTCGAGTACAAAACATGAGCTCAGTCAAAGTGGAGATGTAGTCGAGCATCTTTTATATTATTGCTTGACTTTAAGATGGAGAATCATGTTGCAATTTGTTTAAAAGAGCAGGCCCAGTACTAAACTTGCCTTTTCGGTATTATTTTCAATATGATTGTGGTAGATCGGCTAGTGATCGAACATTTAAGCACTCAGGGCAGGCCAGATCCAAGGGGAGGGCTCCATTGTTTCTGATGTCCAAAACTTGAATCCCTCGTTGAATTTTAAATTTAAAGTTTAGACATGTCAATGGTCTTAACTTTGAAACAATTAGAATGAATGAACGTTAAATAAAAATAATCATATGCGTTATTTCATGTGATTATGTGTGACTTTATGGTTAGTACTTAAGTCTACTTTTGAAAGATCTTGGGTTTAAACCTTATTTAGGTGAGAACTGGCCTAATTGAAAATTTGAAAATCGACTATTCTCATTTTGATGATAATTTAAAAATTGATCAGAATATGATTTTTTGACAAATAGCATTTTTTGTTCTCTTTTAACTCTTATGAGATTATAACCAACAATTCTCTCTAAAATATGAGAACTGCTCAACACTAGTTACGACCATTAGATTATTTTATTTTCACGTTTTCTTTTATTGCCAAATTTGGCTAAATTTTCTTATTGGATGATGGCCACTGTCAACTTCTGCTACATCACAAAATTGAAATAAGAATTTTCACATTGATTTTTAGTTTTGCAAACTTTTTGTTTTGTCCCAAATGGAGATTCCACTCCATTTATGACTTTTGAACACTTTGTACTTTCAAATAACCTGACCTCATTGTCCGCTACATGATGGAATGGAGGGGTAAATTTGGCATACTTCTGTGCAAATCTTGTCAACAGCAAAATAACAGAGAGGAAAACGGTGGAAAGAGTATGGTCAAAATGCCAACTCTAAACCAGCACCCACCAGCCCCACACCAATTAATAGATGCCTGTTATGACTTATGACTCAGTTACGGATGAACCTCAACCGAGTTAATATTCGGTTTCACCTTGGTAAGTAATAGGTCCCACTAATAGGTAGATAGATAGGAAAATGGTAATTTATATATATGATTTACACATAGGTAAGGGCTGTTCTTACTACCTACTAACAACTTGGTTGTAACTTAGCTACTAACTTGTTAGTAGCTAGGTAGTAAAAAAGCAACTGAGCTAACCATTGGAACCCAACAGAAATGCTTCCTGACCACTCAACCATCCATCCTTCATGGTGCACGGGTGGGTGCTAGGGTCACTCTAGCCAAGTTCAAGGGCATGGAGTTTTAGGGCTTTAGACCATGTCAAATGACATAGGTCCGTGGTGTAGGGCGAATCCCCAGGGTAGGGACATTGTGAAAATAAGGGGGGCTAATTTGAGCCTGCAGCCGATTTAGGCTATTGCTCTCCATGGGGTAATGCCCCTGTCCTCATGAATAATCTATATAAAATTTATTTTTTCTCCCTATTTACAGACTTGTAGGATCAAGTTTACAGTTCAAATTATTATCAGAGAAAGTTGAAAACTTGTAAATTGGGTTATGGGTGTCATAAAAAACTCTTTCCCCAAATTTTCAGGATTCTTTTGTAGATGCAACTACTTGCAAGGCCCCTCAATCTTGCAATCCTTCTTTCTTTTAATAATTTCCAGTTTCTTTGAAGATTTATTTTTAATTATTAAATTTTCGTATCTTTATACTATCAAAATATATTTACTAAAGATTTAAGCATCTTTCTTCATCTTCTTCTCTTCATGTGTCCCCTCCTGGCTCTCACAGAACTCGTTTGAATTGAGTCTTCTCCCCAGGAAAACAAATTGTAGGGTATAAGGCCCTTGAGTACAGACTACAGACCAGTATTGGGGGTTCTTTACTTTTAGGAACAACCTCTGGGTACAACTTTAAAATATGAATTACAGTAGAATGGTTCTGGTTCCACACTACACAGTAACGAGAATCTGGTTCTAGATTCAGTTCTTCCAAAAAAGTTGTGGTTTGGGTTTTTAAAAAACAGACCCAGTTCCAAAAATCATACCCAGTTTTGAGGAACCTGAACAGGAACTGGAAGTTACCTGCTTGTAAGCCCCTCAATTCTAGTCTGTTTTCTCCAAAAACGAAAATTCAAAAATCTCAGTTCCAGTTCCAGTTCTGGTTTCACACATAAATGAAGCCAGGAATCCAGTTCCAGGAATGGTTCTTCAACATATATATATATATATAGAGAGAGAGAGAGGAACCCATTTCCAACAAAATTACTAACTAGAACCCAGAACTGATGATTCTAACTTATAACCCTCCAATCAGGGTACCCACCCAACACTGGCTACAGACCTGATTTTGGAAATGGCCTCAATGAAGGGCTTTTACTGTAGTAAAGAGACAGGCCAATGGATGAGATCAAAAAAGATGTAAAATCAGTGGGGGGAGATATATACCATGATTAGCCACCCCTCTTGAATAGTGGGAATTTCTAGTCTTTTTCTTCTTCTTTTTGGGCAAAAAATAGTGAAAAGGCAACACAGTATTCTGAAAATGAATTATTATATTGCAATTTCCCTTTATATAAAATAATTCGCCTAAAAGGGCCAGAAAACTGTTTTCTTTGGGGGAGGGTATCACCACATTTATGCCTATTTAGTACAATTTTAAGAGTTCCTTGAAATAATGTTGCCAGTTAAGTTGAAATCAGGCTAGAGATGCTCGCCACCCTGACTCCATGGGAAATTGAAAAAGAAAAAACACTAGGAACTTGTATGAACTGTAACAGTTAAGGGCGGCTTTAGACGAGGGTCCAAAGTCCAGGGACCAATGAATTCAAGCAACCTTATCGGTCGAAAGCTTTAAATTGGTCCCAAAGCCTTTAGACGAGGGGTGGCAAAGCCTACATGACACCTGTTTTGGAAGGAAAACCAAAAAAACAGTGCTAAAAAGAGAGCTCCCGATTTGGAGAACCAAGAATCAGGCTATGGACCAAGGTACAGTCCAACTCAAGGATTCAATTTGCTTCAAATCAGTCCAAATTGGTTCCTAGGAAATTGGACCCTGGTCCCTCATCTAAAGTGGGTCTAAGAACCCTCCTTGTCAAAATTAAATATATCATCCCTATTTATTTCGGGATGCACAAGATAGATGTGTTAGGCTTCACTTTAGACTACAAATGTATGTTCTCCGAGCAATTTTGTTTGAACTTGGGTCCTTTCTTTTTTCTTCTCTTGTTCCCTTGCTGGGTGTTTTTCCTTTACTTATTTATTTACAACCTTTTCAGTTTTCAAACAAACCATGCATCATCTTTTCCACCAAACGCCCGGTCTTTTTTCTTTCTTTTTTTCCCCACATAGATGAGGATGGTGGACAAGACCTTCTTCATTTCCCTGCATAGATGAGGATGGTGGACAAGACCTTCTTTATTTCCCTGCATAGATGAGGATGGAAGGGTTTTTTTAAAAGGATTCTGACAAGTTGCCTTAATGGTGTGACCGTGTCCCTCAGGAGGCAGCCGAAAGTAGATCTATTTACTAGAAACACAAAACCATGTAAACTATACTTTTTGAGTCTGGCAAAAGAGCCAGTTATGGAGCTATCTGGTCACTTTGTCTTGGAAAAATCCCCTCAAACTCTAATGTAGTGGGGGAGCCAGACCCAAAGTTAGGTTGAAAAATAATATTTAGTTGACCTTTTTTATCACTAAAATAAAGGATGGAGGACATTATACATCCCCATACAAACTTTATCGATGTCCTTGCACATTGGCCTACTTAGGTAGGTAGTCGATGATCTCCATTATCACACTTGTTGTCCTGCATACGTTACAGAAAAGAATTGTTTTTGCAACCATTTAAGAGACATGCTAAGTACGTAACAATATTTAATTCCATCTCTTGGATCAGCATGGCATCCTAATTTATTGCCGCTGTCCTACAGAGACATTGTGGGAACACCTTTTGATCGGGTATAGAGGCTGGAGAATCAAAAGTAGGCTGAATGGATAAGTTTAGGTATCAGTTTTGTAAAAAAAGTCGGATGAGGAGAGCATCGGCATTTAAATATTTAAGTTTTTTTCCCGTCTCTCAAGGGATTTGTTTTTAGATGTGGGGTTTTCACGAACTTGAAAAATAAAGGAGTTTTATTAAGTGGTATTGGGAGGGGTAAGGAGTTATGTTGTTAAAGGAGTTATTTCTTGGGTGGGGTTCAGTAGTTGTGAAAAAAGGGTAGTATTTCCTTTTTCTCTTTTTTTTCCTTTCTCATAATATGGTGACTTAACAAGGATTTTTTTTTGGAATTTTAAAAAAAACATCAATGTCATTTTTTGAGGCACCAAACATGACAAAATTTCAACACAACATAATTAATTATTTTTTAAAAATAATAAAATTTTGTTTGAAATCAAACATTGAATATATTTAACCAAAAATAAAAGAACAATTCGATTTCAACTTTTTGTATGATCAAAATTTTCATGCAAGTGACCAAAAAGTTGATATATGTATACCAATTAGGTATATATTGAAGAGAAAATGAAAATAATGGTTTAAACAATGGAAAACAATTTAGGTTAAAGTGTTGTATTTCAAATTCAAGTTGAGACAATTAGGGTTTCAATGTACCTATGAATTGCATAGTTACAATTTGTAGGATACCTTGTTCATCATTAGACCATAATTTAGTCACCGAACTATGAAGATGATTCTTTATTGTTAAGTCACAATCAATCATGTAGTTAAATGATTAATTAAAGTCAAAGAACATTGGTAAAAGGTTTAGGTTAGGTTTAAAGTTTCAATCAAGTTTTTTTGTCCCATACTAAAGATAACATTGTATGTTTGTTATTTTTCTTTTTAACTAGCACAAACATTGTGCTTGATTTAAGCTTTCATTTTGTATTGATGTTTTTTGCAAGCTTGAGTTTTTCAAGTATGTGTTTACTAAGTCCCATTTTTTTGCTATTTTGTTTATTGGTTGTCAAATTCATTTTGATAAATTTTACTTTCTTTCTTACACAATGGTTGTTATTTTAGTGAAAAAAACTCAATTAATTGGTGTGGTGAATGATTTGGATTTCAAAGTTAGAGATGTTGCGTTTGAGGTAAAGGTGTTCAATAGGTGTGACACCTTTGATCAAACTGCAAATAGAAGCAAAGAAGATCTAGGCTATGCATATTTGTATTGCGATTTGTTGAATAAGGTAGCCCTAATCACAATCATTTTCAAGGTCAAATCACTTCATATAAATATGCATGAGCAATATTTGCAAAAATGTATGTTTATGAAGGTCGAAATTTTTGGCATTGAATCAAAGTCCAAAAAAAGATTTGAAAAAGGTGACACACATGTTGTCATTCTAGTTGAATTAATGACCATTGTGTCACCAATCACTGCTTTTGAACTTGAATTAATTCTCATGTTTTTCCACATGGATTCCATTAAGGAATTTAAAAGTTCTTTTCAAATTATTGTTATCATCATTATTGGTGTAAGGGGAAAAGGGAATAACAAAGGTGAAAACTAATTATTGATTTTTTTTCCAAGCTTGAGTTTTTCAAAGATGAATTTGATGATGTTTTGGCTCTTAGCAATAATTTCAAAACAAAATATGAAAAGCTTTTTGAAGCATACAATGAAGGCCAATGTGCCATGATTTTGATCAAGAATGTGGCAACAACATCCCAAAAAATTTGATATTTGAAAGCATAATAACACACAATTCTCACAAATGTTGTTGATGAGGCTATTCTAATCTTCTTCTCAAGTTGCATAACAAATTATCAATTGCTCAACCCACATTAAAAAAAGTAAATTCCTATCTTTTCATTTTTTTCAAAACAACCTGGTTTTGTCCTTAAAGCCCAATTAGATGGCCATTTGGTTATGTCCTTAAGGAAAAAAAACCATTTTATAAAAAGAAATTGGGTGGCCACTCAATTGTGCATTAGGGACACAATTGGGTGGGCATCTAGTTGTGTCTTTAGGGCCCAATTGGGTGCCCACCTAGTTGTGTCCTTAAAAGAAAAACCTTTTTTTTAAAACAATCAGGTGGCCACCCAATTGTGTCCTCCCAAGGGGAAAAAAACTATTTTTAAAATTTTTAAAATTTTTTACAATTGAATGGCCACTTGATTATGTCCTTCCCAAAGGATTTTTTTTTTACAATTGAGTGGCCACCTAATTGTGTCCTTCCTAAAGGGAAAAAAGAATTCCTCAATTTTTTTAATTATATATTTTTACACAACGTTTATCTTTTTGCATTCTTCAATACTTTCTTGTTTTAACATTTTTAATTTTTCTTTTAAGTGATCAAAGTGTTGTTCATTACTAACCATGTTGCACCTCCATTCCATAAAATGTGTGGAAATTGTTATGTAACAGATGTTATCATTTGTTCAGTAGGTGATTTTCATTATGTTGCTTGTCATTCAAAATCAAAGGTTCATAAATCATGTTTTATTTAGGGTTCCATTGCAACCAATGATGGACCTATATTATTGACCTTTGAAGGAAAATGGCTTGAAACAATTGTGCATATGAAAAGTTTGGATTCTTGAATGTGGCTTGTCCAAAACATGTTCAACTCCCTGTTTTAATTTGTGTTTGTGGTAAATTTCAATTGTCACCCACATCTACCCTTGTTGGTTTCCAAAAAGACATACAACAATTTATCCTAGAAATAGAAAGAAATTTGAGTGATAAAGGGTTGGTTGCTCCTTTGGCAATTAGTTCTAATGACAATGTCTAGAGTAATGTGAAACACAAGCTTCACTTTGATGAGTTGAAGTTTTAAAATAGAAACCCTTTTAAACACTATGGTTGTTGATTAAAATTTTTGTGCAACCATTTTATAATTACCTTTATGTACAAATATTGGACATATATGTGAAACTTCTTATACTGTATTTTTTGCGATTTTGTTTTTTGGATGTTTAAAGCAATTTTTCAATATAACCAGTTTTTGAATCCAAGTAGTTTTTCAATGTAAGTAGTTTTAAGTGCTATTAGATTTTCAATATAAGCAATTTTTCCATGCAAATAATTTTTCAATACATATAATTTTCAAATCCAAACAGTTTTTCAATACAAGTAGTTTTTCCATCCAATCCATTTTTTAATCCAAATAATTTTTCAATACAATTGTACAAGTACTTTCCATCTAATCCATTTTTGAATCCAACTAGGTTTTTTTATAAATATTTTTTTCGTCCAATCCATTTTTGAACTTTTTTTTTTTTCAATACAAGTAGTTTCCATTCAATACATTTTTGAATCCAAATAATTTTTCAGTAAAAGTAGTTTTTCCATTCAATCCATTTTTTAATCTAAACAATTTGTTGATAGAAGGAGTTTTTTCATTCAATCCATTTTTTAATTTAATCAATATTTCAATACAAGTAGTTTTTTGGTCCAATCCATTTTTGAATCCAAGCAATTTTTCCATCCAATAAATTTTTGAATCCAAGTAGTTTTTTAAAAATAATTCACTGTAAATAATCTTTGAATGAATCATTGATTCCATGTCTTTTTTAACATGTATTTGTGAGGAAGGTGATTTTTATTATTTATATATTTGGATTAAATTGAAATTCATAATAATGGAAAAAACCTTATTAAATTTTGTTAATTCATCATTTGAACATGTATTGCATTCATATGGTCTTTGTTTGATTTCAACATACAAATATGAAATAGGCAACTACCTCTTTGATTATTAATATCTTATTTATTGGATAATCATTTGTCATTTCTTCAATTGAAGCAAAATAATATGGCACATTTAAATCAATGTTTAGTAATGATTACAGAAAAAACCAAGCAATGTTGTATTTGAAAATTAAATTAAAATTTTTTGTTTGATTTACATCAAAATATGGTGACAAATGAACATCAATATGTGACAAAAATAGCATTATGTGTTACAATGGGAAGTTTGTGGGGGGATTTCACTTTAATATTTTGGGTAGTTGAGTATTTACAAAGGCCAATTTATATTTGGAATAAAATATCAAAACACATTATGTCTAATGTGAAATATATTTTCAATCTATCCCTTTACATATAACTTATAGCTTTTAACATTCTAAACCAATTGAATATATTAATGGTATTTTAAATTTTCACTTATTTTTCAAGCAAATGATCCCAAAGTTCACATAGATTTGGATTATTTTCCATCTTTTTTTCGAATTACTAATGAAAAAACCTCAAATTCAATTCTCACAACTAACTATGCATTTCTATATTAGAATGAAAAACTTGACTTTACATTAATGGAAATTTTGAAAAATAATTGGGATTCACAATTGCAATATGTTGTTTCCTTGCTCAACATTTCTTACAATACAAATATTATTTTTAAAAAAATTTAATCCTACTCAATGTTTGCGAAAAAATGAAGAACAAAAGAAAATTTCCTATCAATTATGAAATTTTGTTTAGTCTATCCACCTTAATGTTTGAAACCAAAGTTTAAAAAATACCTAAAGTTCAAATGGAACATTTCAAAGATCTAATTATTGATTATAATACAACACAAAAGAAAAAAAATAAAAATTGATTGGGCATTTTATGACAATAATATTTTTGAACTATTAGATGTTTGTCCAAATCTTATTTATTTTGGAAAAACATCAAAATTCATTGACATGTTTCCAAATATTAAAAGAACAAGATCACAAATTATGAATCACATGAAACATATATATACTAAAAACTTAAATGATCTTCCCAAAATTATAAAGTTTAATCATCATATATTGAATGCATTCTAAAAAAAACTAAACAACCAATTCATAAACAACGATTTTTTTGTAGAACTTGATGCTTAATCAGATAAATAAAACATAATGTTAATATTAAAAAAATGAAAAAAAGATTATAATAAAAAAAATTCAAGATGTTTACATAATTCCATGTTTTAATTATGGAAGTTTACTTTTTAAAATAGTTTAAATGTTTTTCAAACAAATTATTAAAATAATTTTTTACATACTTTCAAGTTCAAATAGAACCTAACTTCACATCATACATATGTACAAGTTGTTTACATAATATCAATGAAAATAAACATCCTTTATATCAAGTACTGAATATAATTTTCAAAAACAAAATCATTCTATCAATCTAAAAATTAACACAATTAGAAGAACATCTTATTTCACCACGTCTTGTTTTTGCTCAAATTTATAAACTATAGGGGCATGGGCAATATAAAATGCATGGTAGTGTTATTAATGTCCATGAAAACATGAATGAAACTTAAGTAATACTACCACATGATGATGCAACAACAATAGGTGTGTTTTTAAACAATGTCTTGAATACAAATAGCCTTATATGTCAAGAAATGTTTGTCCAAATATGGTGATGATTGTTTTACAAAATTTAAATTGAAACACTGTCATACAAAGATGGGCAAGTTTGTTTACTTTGCATATGGATTCACAATCCCAAATTCTTAATTTTAATGATGCATCATATGATAATTCTAATATCGATAGTGAAGAATTATATTATACACCAATAGACTCAATGATACATAATTTTTTGGAAGCTTCAAAAATAATGGATTATAAAAATACTACGTATTTTATTGCCCCAAGTCAACATTTTCACCTTCTAAGTTTATTAAAAAATAAACATTTAGAAAAACTAAATTTTTCAACATTGTTTTATGGCCAACCTTGATAATTTTCAAAAGATTTTTCATATCAACAAATAGTTCAATGGGAATTACTTCATAAATCTGGGGATTTTTCACCCAATATTTTTAACCTTTTTTTAAAAATTATTAAAGTTTCCATACAAAAAATCATAGGTTTAGGTTGGGTGCAAATATGGAAAAAACTTTATGTGATAACACCTTTAAAACTTTTCAAGTATGAAATAAACCAAAATTAGGTAATATTTTCAAATCACATTTAGGTTATGATGATTTACAAGGCTTACGTAATTCACTAATTATTTTGAGAGATTACAAAAAACTTTATTTACAATGATTAAGCAACTTGGTCCTATAACATTCTTTATCACTTTTATATCTATTGAAAGATTATGTGATCCTTTCATTAAAGTTTTACACACATTACATGTTTTGAGATTAAATCTCCCAAATAAAATAAAAGACTTACAATTGTTTCATATAACAAAATTGATACAAAGTGACCCTGTCACATGTGCAAGATATTAGGATCATGTAAAACATCTTTTTTCCACAAACTTATGATAAAATACCATTATCTTTTTAGGCATATTTTTAATTTTTATTTCATCAATGAATTCCAAAATTGTGGGAGTGAACATGCCCATGGACTTTTATGGATTAGGGATGTGCCTTTGTATGGAATGCACAAAAATGAAGAAATTGAATGATTTGTAAACATGAATAATTTTTGTTATGTATAATTGTTACCAAATCCATTACAAAATGCACAAGAACATCAACACCCATGTACATGTAAAATAAAAAACAAAATTGTTTGTATATTTCATTATCCATTATCTCCCATGTGCGAAATTTTAGATACATCTCAAATAGATGGGAATATCCATTTTCACAATACTTCCATACACAAGCAAAAATACATATTTCAAACTTTGAAAGATTTTTAAAAAATTGAAGATATATCATTTTTTGAAATTTTAAATTTTTTGAACCTTGATGAAAATACACATATATATATTAAGTTTGAGTAGCAAATTAAGAAAGGTGCACATGTTTTTTAAACAAACTCCTAGAAACAAAAAAACTAATGCATTTAGTACATGTGCTATTCATTTGTGTTTTGTGAATATAAATATTCAATTTATCTTTAGACCCATATGTAGTTGCAACATTTGCACGTTATACATGACAAAAATAGATAAATCAATAACATCAAAAATACATTCTATCATACAAAAATGTATTGCAAATAATATAGATGCAAATACAATAATTCAAAAGTTGGGTAATGTTTTTATCAATGTTGAACTTGTCGAATGTTAAATAATTATCTTAGTTGTTCAACTTGTTTATCTTTACCATTATATCATTCATCTTGAACATTTCAATTCATCAATACTTCTCCTTTTAAAGAACGTGCTTTTGTGTTAAAACCACAAGTTGCATTAAATGAATTAAAACTTAATTCAACTAATATAATGTGTTCATCAATCATAAACAAATATATTAATCATCTTAATCAATATGAATATTTATCACTAACATAAATTAAATTTTTTAACAACATTTCACAACATGGCAAACCCAAAATTATTAGGTTTGTAAATTATGATAAATATAAAGATATTGAAAATTGGTTGAAAAAATAATTTTTATTATATTCACCATTTCGAACTTCAAAATATTTGCAACTTGGATTTAATGTAACATGACATGATGCATATCATTAACAACACAATGAAAATTTAAAGATTAAATTTATTTTTAACTACCAAACACCATATCCAAATATAAAAGAAATGAATGATTCAATATATTCAAAATCAAAACCATGATTGCATCTAGTTAACATTTGGAATGATGACATAGATAATGAAGTAAATAATTCACATCCTATAATTCCTATTACAAACACAATCAATATTGAACATTATGATTTATGATCTAATTTTGTGATTCAATCACATAATGTATTAAACAAAAATCAAAAATTTTAAAAGATGGAAATTTCACAAAATCTTCATATGATGATGAAAGAATTTAAATATCATAATTTGTTTAAACAATTAAATGAAGAACAAAGATTAATATTGATGATATTATGCATAGAAAATAATTATACCATGATATATTAATTTGTTTGTTTTTAACAGGGGGTGCTGGAATTGGTAAAAATTTATATTGGAACTTATAATTCAAGGATTATTATGATTATACAATACAGACATATTTTCTGACTTAACAAAAATCACTTAGCTTTACTTATGGCATCAACAAATAAAGTTGCTTTCAATATTAATGGTTTAATAATACATTCAGCATTGAACTCACATATCCAACAATCTTTATCTAGTCTACCAAACTTATTAACGGACTCATTAAATAGGTTTATGTACATGTTAATTTGAATAATTACAACTTGTGATAAATGCAATAACACCTATCATTATTAGAATGTTGAATGTTATAGATAAGGGTGAAAACATCATCAAAATAGCCAAAGGCACCAAGGTAAAAATCATTTTCCAAATATTACACATGACATGTGTCACCTTTACATTAGTTTATATCTTTAATTTTAAAATTTTGGACATCTAGTTTAACATTGCATGTTAGATATAAGTACATTTTGACTACAAATTTATTTTATATCATATATATTATGCATTCATGCCTTCTATCACATAAATATGAACAACTTTTGTTAAGGTCACATTTTCAAAATCTATAATTTTTAAGGTCAACAGCATGTTTTCAATTTATAGAAAGAATGATGCACATTTGGTAGGAAAAAAAGACGTTAAAAAAAAAAAGATTGTCCACTCTCGAAGTTTGAACATGAAAAAAATAATTTTATTAATGTCAAACTTTGATAATATAAAATTTGTAATTAATGGAAAATATTCCAAAAAAATTTATGAAAATCTAAATTATTATGTTTCCCTCGTGATTTTTCAAACATACAAAATTGTAGTTTTAAATAATGTCCACTACCTTGGGGGGCTCCTTTGATTGTGTTTTTATCCTAATAGGTTAAGGTCCATGAAACATATTCAAAACAAATTCTTTGATGGTGTGGATGTTATCATGACAAGTGATTTCTATCAAGCACCCCTTGTGAAAGATAGTTGGATCTTTCAAAATATCAAAGATAATGTTAATGCATTAACACTGAATGTTTGGCAAGCATATGTCCAATGTTATGAATTAAACAAAGATATGCGATAATTTGATATAATTATCATATAAACTTTGAACAAATTTCACACAACAATAGAAAATACAAAGGATATTCAATTTATAAATTTAATTTATAATTGACAACCACCCAACAATTTTACTATTGCATATTTATTTTATACAAAAAAATTTGTGTAAAATCACAATGAACATGTATTCACTAATACATTATCTCTCACATTTATTTTCAAAGCAATGGACATTCATCATCAATCACCATCTTACAAATTCTCAAATGATCCAAATAAAACTACAAGTTTACATTCTACAATTCAAATTAAAAATATATGTTGGTTGAATTATGTGCTACTAATTATGCAACATATGATGGTTTTGTGAATGGAATTTATGACATTTTTAAAGCATCAACAACATATTGTGACAAAACCATCATATGGATAATGTTTCAAAATTAAAAAATTAAAACGTTGACAAAAGAAAAATATAGTCATTATTACAACGATAACATTTGTCGTAACCCTATTAGCTTTGAGTTCACGACCAAGGCAAAGGAGTCACAAGGTTGCGGGCCAAAAGGAAACTCGAGAATTAAGGCAAAAAAATCGCAAGGGTGTGGGCCTAAAAGAAACTCGGAAGTCACATCACAAGCTCCTGGGAGTGTAAAAAAATGTGAAGGAGTATGAAGGAGTGAACCCTCACACTCTCAAGGCAACTCCCACTTTGGGAGATGGAGTCCTGGTGGACTTCCACAACTTCATAAAGCGATTTTAGGGGTGAAAACTCAATGGCTTGTGGCGTTCTTTATATCTTTGGAAAGCTCTTGGAATGCAGATGTCTAAAATGGGCTCGCATTATTCATTTGGACATCCGAAACACAAGTTATGGCCAAAAGAAAGGTTGGGAGTCAAACTACCAGTTTGACTCCCGACCAAAAAAAGTCAGAAATTGACCTGATTTACTTGGCTGTAGAGGGCGTGCGACATACCATTGGAAAGCTCTCGACAAGAGCTATAACTTTGCTTTAGATTGCATCTTGATCCAAGGTCTGCTCGTAAAGTTATGGGGCTCCAAAGTTGCGGGAGTCCTAAATGGCGTGATTTTGAAAGTCTCGAAAGAGAAAAGCCATTTTTATGTAGGCTCCGTGGCCAGCCATAGAGTATACTATAAGGGGGAAGGTGGTGGCTTCCCCCAAGTCCAGGCCGTGGTGAGTCTAATGTGTCCATGTTGCCCGTGGCTCATCCTAACACCAAAGGTGCTCCAACTATGCACTAACCCCTTTGTGTGGGTTGTGTGCAGGCTTGTGTGAATGAATGAAGTTTGTCAACTCTTCCTAGTCCCATCCCGGAGCTCCAACACGCCCCTCTACACCTCAAAGTGTTGTGAGTTAAGGAACATGCCCCGACTCCTCCCTCTTTCGCTATCTTCTACTTGGACTCACATTTGAATATTTCAAGGAATTGAGGGTGCATCAACATTGAATCAAAAAATGGAAACCAATTAAACCTATCATCAAAGATATAAAAGTTGGTAAATTTCAATCATTTATCATAACAAAGATTCAATTTTTAGCTCAATTTGTAACAATAAGAACCATCCCTCGTTCTCAAGGATTATCATTAAATGAATTGGCTTTCGATCCTACTAATATTTTAAAACATGGGTTAACATATACAACATTATTTTGCAACATAACAAAAGAAAAATGATTTTTGTTCACTCTTCTCCATGAAATGTTTTATGCGGATCCAAGTGTACATATAGAAATGAATAGATTAAAAACAATTACAACTTGGATACCACCAATTCCTCATATTTAAAAACTTACAAAACTTTCATGTAATTATACAAGCCTTGAATACAATTATGCCAACATTATGAAAACATCAACCATGATTATAACCTTCAAATGCCTCATATCTTATGTCTTATGAAAACAAAAATACACCATGCATTAATAGATGTGCACAAATTTAGAAATTCATCAAATTATTCATATATTTCAATCCATCATGGTCATGGGTTAATGATGATGCATGACATACACATCATTTAAATTTTTTTAATACAATAACCAAAATGAATTCAAAATATATAACAGGAACTTTTAATATTAATATACAAAAAGTAATACATATTGTATGTGTATAGAACTCATTCATGTTCAATTTCTACATTTGTAAACAAGCTTCAAATTATAATTTTACATTCTCCCAAACATTGTCCAATCATCATAATGGGAGATTTTAATGTTGACATTCTAAAAGATAATAACCATGGGAAAAAAACAAAAAAATTAGATTTCATGGATAAATTCAAATTAAAATCACAATTTAGTGAAAACACCACAAAAGTTGGATCTCAACTAGACCATATATGGGCAAATGTCCCTAGAAATGAATGTAAATTTGGTGTAACAAAAGCATATTGGCTAGGTTTTCACAAACCAATTTATATTGCATGCAAATTACCAAACACACATCCTATGTATAACAAAAAACCCTTTATCGTTTTCATTTCTTTAAAGTGCAGCATATGAATGTTGCATTTTCCACCTAATTAATGACAACCAAAATGGTGGCACCTTGTGACCTAAATTTATATATGTTTATTAGTTTTCATGGACCATGTGCAAACAAAAAATCATAATTATCAACCACAAGATGAAAAAGAAACTTAATGGTTTTTTGTCCACATGTACACCCATCAAGCACAACAACAAAACACCTTTCACGGAAAATTTTAAAGCTAAAATGTGACAACAAAAATTACAAAAAATTATGTCAAATTCTTAAACTTGAAAGTGAAATGAAACTAAAAATTAAGTGGATAACTTTCCCAACTATTTTCATCTAAATAATATCCATTCATTACTAATGTTTGTTTCTTAACATCTAAGTATCTTGTCTTACCTTGTGCACATTATGAAAAAAAAATTCCATTTTTTTAATGAAAATTTTGGATTGAATTTTGACCCAATATCATTATTTACAACTTTATATTCATTTGCATGGTTAAGAAATGGGACTATGGTTGGAATTTTCAAGTATGCACAATGAATTTTAAGAGGGTTAAAAAAAAATCTTAATAGAAATGTAAAAAAAGATTTTCAAAATCCTCTTGTGGCAAAGCTATGTTTTTGACCTATTTACAACACAAACATTATTCAATCCTTGCAATAAAACCATGTGGCTACTACATAGGCATCCTAATGACACTCACAAAGTTCAATAAGGGTTATTTAATGTCCTATGATGAAGCTTGTGTTAATATGACTTATTAACTCATACATGGCCAAAAAGGATTATATTTTACAAGAGCATGGGAATGGATGGCCCCCCATTCCCATCTCTTCAAACAACAAAACCCTAATTTGACCCAATTTGACCTACATTTTCCCCAACATGAAAAACTTTTTTATAAAATTGGTATAGTTTTTCTAACATATTTTCAAGTCACCTTTACCTTCAATAAAAAATTTCCTCCATAGAAAATGGCACATTCTGCAAAAGGTTCCTCTTCTCCTTTCAAATGAGTCATAGTTATCCACTTATGAAAGAAAATTTTACCAATTCTCAACACCAAGTATGAACCTCAAACCTAGTTTTTCTAAGAACATAGATCTTACATTTAATTCTCACCTTGCATAGGCTTTCATTCCCAAAATAGGCCCATTTTTAGTCTTTACCTTAATTTGAATATACTAATCTTGAAACACCATACATATTTGTAAGGTGTTTGTAAAGCTTAAAAAGGACAACTATGCAAGTTGAGAGGACAGTTATGTTCTATGAAGTATTTGCAAATGCATAGGAAAAACTAGATTAGTGTAGGGTTGTTAAGATCAATGTGATGTTCCAAGTTTCCATCGGTCTACATCGATGTCAATTTGAACGCATCAATTTTTCCATCGGTCCCAACATGAAGGTTGATGTTCACACAATTAAAAAAATTTCACTAGTTTTTACTGTTACTATTTAACCTATATTTAATGACCACATATTCAGTAACATCCTAATTGACATGCATCAAGATCGTTTGTCACTTGGAAAATATCAACAGATTATAGTTCACTAGACAAGTCAACCCCTATCTAGATTGTGATTGAAAATGGAGAAATTTAGTCACAATCTAGTGAGGTCACCCCCTATCTAGTTAGTGACAAAAAATGGAGACTTTCCTTCATAAGTTGAACATGTCACCCCCTATCTAACTTGTAATTGAAACTAGAAATGTTTGGTTGTAAACTAGATAGGGGATGAATCTAGCAAGCCATTGAAAATGAAGATGTTTAGTTGCAAGCTGGACAAGGGAATGGTTTAGCAAACAACCAAAATTGGAAAAATTAGGTCACAAAAGTGTTAATGCTAGAAAGTTTTCTAGGCCAATTTTGAAAAGTTGTAATTTTGTATCAAAAATTAGACTTTACCAATTTTTGATATATAAAACAATTTTACAATTCTACAAATTTCACGTTTCTATTGACTTTACGTTACTACCGATTAGGTTAGAACCAATTTTAAGTTAGAATTGGTTTTAGGTTACTACCAATTTTAAATAATTATTGATTTTTAAAAGTTGTTTATTAATAAAAACCAAAAAATCAATTATTGCCTCTGATTTCAATTCTAGGTTCTAGATGAAGAATAAGGTTGGATAACTTGGAGTTGAGGAGGATTTTTAGGGATTTTTCATTTTTTTAAGATCCCCACCATTTTTTTTACAAACTTGAAGTCTTCTCTTGGGGAAGTTCAAGGGGTCTTTTTATTGAGCTTTGTTTTTGGATTCATTTGTAATATAATTTGGGACATTAGAGTTTTTTGCATGAAGTGAATTTTTGATTTGCAAAGTGTATTGAGGTTATTTTTCCCACTTGTTGTTTTGACTACAAACTTTGAAGATGATATAGTTGTTTATTGTTATCTACTTACTTTCTTTAAGAGAAAATGGTAGGTTATTTGCCTAATTTTTTTCTACCTATTTTAAAATGATTATTTGTCACTAAACACTAGCAAATTTGAGGTGTTCAAACTTGTACTTATTTTTAATTACAAAGCATTTGGGAATTTGTTAGGTGGGCTAACAAATAGTTTCAAGGGATTGGTCTAATAAGCGATCAAAATTGGAAAGTTCAATTGCAAGCTAGACACATCCCCTATATAGATTATGACCGAACTTCTCCAATTTCCCAATCCAACTTGTGACCACAAATGGAAAAGTTAAGTCACAAGTTGAACACATTAGCCATTTATCCAACTTGTGATCGAATACGGAAAATTTCGGTCCTAAGCTAGACAGGTCCATTGTCCAAGTTACAACAAAAAATCTCCATATTTCATTGCAACTCGGATTGATCCATTGGCTAGGTTGCAACCAAAATTCAACAGCTTTGGTTGCATCTTCAACAAGTCACCCCCCTATCTAGCCTACAACCAAATATGGAGAAGTTTGGTCGCAAGCTGGATAGGTCACATGCCTCTAGCTTGGGACCCAACCTATCTACTTTCGATCGCATGATACACAATGGCACTGTGTAATTTACGACTGAAATTGGATAGGTTTTGTCGCAATCTATCCATTTTGCCAAACCCGTCCATTTTTTATCATATTCAATCGCAAGACCTAAACCTAATAGCACCATTTTTTTATAACAATAGGGTAGTTGAAATTCAACACATGTGCCAACTATCTTCGAGGAGGTGAGAGGAGGGAAGAGAATGTGGGACCCTTATAAAAAAATGTCATTCCCATCCACTAACTTCACTTTCTTCTTGAACATGTGAGGATTGTGGTTGTGTGAGCAATCCTTGCCTTACACTTGGAAGAAAGTGGTGGATTCTTTGACGTTGTAAAGTTTGGATTCTTCAATTTTTAAACAATTGTTACCAAATTTCATTGATTCAACCTATCTAATATTCACCTCACGACTCCCAATAACCATTATAATTTACATTATAATTTGTAAGTATTTAAAATTAATTGTAGGTCATAAACCTCTCTATTTGGCCTTTAAAGCTATTAGTAAGGATTATTGTAACTAAAAAGATATAGCAAATAGACTTTTAGGGATAGGATGGTAAACTCAAAGGATGAAGGGACTGATTCAACATCACCAATGGTTGGGCTAAGGCCTCTTCCAAGGAAGTGAACAAAAGGCAAGAGGCACAACCCAAACAAGGAAATTTTGGAGGATCATAATCAATTGGCATGGGATGGATGGCAAAGTGTACCCAACCCTTGGACACATTATGTGGCAAGCCAATATGTTAATTGGTGTCACATTGACAAATTTTGGCCAATGTAGAGGCATGACACTTATGTCAAAAATAATGCAACCCATTTTAATAATTATAAAGACCATCGTATGAAATCGCGATTGGTGGATGTCAATTTGGCTATTTGGGGTCATGAGAATTCAAATGCAATGTGGTGCCATTGTACATGGCCCAAATGGTGTATGCGGAGGTGGCTTTGGGTGTTGAAATGGATTGGTACAACATCCCAACAAGCTCCCGATCACAACAAAAACTAAATCTACACCATAGAATTCTATGGTTGATCAAAACTTGGCCCAACCCCTTTTATGTTAACATTCCATTTAGAGTTTTTGGATCTAAATGATCCCTAGTGATGCCCACTCCCATTAATTTATCTTTTGATGCCCATGACAATGAAATATATATTAACCGTGATTTTCCTCACATGTTGCACAACTAAAGGACCCAAATAGCCTCCAAGATGTCATTACAAATGTCATTGAAAGGTGGGGGTTTGGATTGGAGGTAGAACATCAAACACAAACACATGTTGCACAACTAGAGGCTAGGGCCAAATTTCGGAGAAAAGTAAGTCGCAAAGTTGTAGGGACAATTGCAAACTATGGAATCACAAGCCAAGAAGGTTGAATGTGAAGCCGTTAAGTTATGACAACAATTGGAGCAATTGAATGTGAAAATTAAAAGCTTGGAGCGTGGAAATGAACTCCCAAGTCAACAAGAGGCATTGTCCTCCCATTCTTTGAAGATGGAATAGCTCCAACAATAGCTAATACAAGCCAAGCAAGAATTAGAACAACAATGTGCAATGCAAAAAGGCATGGAGATCCAATATCACAATTGGAGAGCTGCTTGCATTTTAGCTACATTTAAGGAGGTCCAATTCGAATCAGAACTTCTATGAATTAGTTTGGATTTCCGAGAAGACAAGGTGTTTCGAGCATAAGGCCTAACATCATGGCCAAGGGTTAATGAATTATTTCTTGAAGACCTACCTAAGCAAGGGAATGGGAACAATAACATAGATTGGCTGAACCATTTGCAATTAGATTGGGAGTACAAGTCAACCCAACCCACACATGGCCCATGTGGGCTTTTTTGGCCAACACCTCAAGCCTTCACATATGATGGCATCACTTGCCCAATTTGCCTCAACCCATATGAGCTAAAGGGGGGGTGGGTTTTAGGCACGTGTCCCCACATGTAGCCTCCTTAATGCATCATTCCCTTCATGGTGCAATGTAGGCATTGTGTGTTGTGTCGAATGCCATTCCATAGCCGATTGTATGCAATGTTCAACCTAAAACATTACATGCCACCACATTGGGAATATAATGCTCAAAATGCACCCAACTATGAAAAGTGGGGGACTGACCTTGTATGGAAATGGTGGAATGGTCTGCATGCATTAGATTTTGTGACAAGTTGTGTTAATTTTGAAAAAGACACTACCATGGTGACTATAACCTCTATGCCTTGTACCCAAACCCAAGTGATGGATGTTGTGATTTCTTTTGCCAAGTTGCAAAGGGATATTAGAATAGGGTGCAAGAGCAATTCCACTTTGGAACACATCCCGACGGTAAGTGGTTCAACTCACAAGGGGAGGTTCTTTGTACAAATGTTTTCAATCTTGAAGAGTTGCCTAAAGGTTTGCAGGAGTCAATTTAAACATACTTTTAATTTCATGGTCGACCCTTGTATGAGGTAGCTCAAGATTATTTGTTCAACCAGATTGCCCCTCATACGCTTTAACTCTTCTAAGGGCTAAAGTGACTCGATGATTTACAAGAGATTTTAGCCCAAGATTCTGAGACCACAACCTATGGTGCTCTGAGATAGTTAATAGTGCAACGAGGGGAAGATAGTAGTAAGGGCAATGTGAGTGAGTGACCATTGCCTTCATTTGTAAACTCCCATTCATAATAAAGTTGCATATAGACCTTCATGGTTATTTTGTCCCCATTGGTTGTACATATCATTTTTCCATATGACCAATATTTTTGTTGTATTGGGTTTCATTTTGTACTATTGTTGATTTCCATCTTTCTTTATGAAAAAATAAAAAATTAGGAATTCTCATTTGTGTCCAAATTAACAGTTTTACAATGAATTATGTACACCTTTTTCTTTTTCCAATTTTGGCAGGGTTTCATCAATTTTATTTTATTTTGGGGACCTCATTATGATAAAACCTAGTAAACTTCATTAAACAAGGGGTGGGTCACACTGTGGCTTTACTAACTAACATAATTAAAAAAATCTAAATACAAAAGAAGAATTATGGAAACTAAAATATTTTGACATGAATTTTTTTAAAAAAAATCTTTGAAAAGAAACCAAAATCGTCCAAGATGTGATAACTTTAGAATTAATCTCAAGTTTCCACACAAGCCAAAATATCATTTGTCAAAAATCTTGGAATAAAAATAAACCTATTAACTATGGGGAAAAAATTACTACTATACAATATCTTACTGTACTCTATATGAATTTAAACACAATATCCTTGCCTTGGTAGGCAAGACGGACAAAGCATCCAAAAAATCCTTGTCCCACCATGGACAAGGGGAATAGCTAGAAGGACCTAGGACTTAAATTTGGTTGCAAGTTGGATAGGGGCAATGTCCAAAACAACGTAGGTCCATCTTGCGACCAAAATTCAATCACAATTTGGATAGGGGTTGCAACAAAAATCACCCAAGTCTAGGATATGACCAAATTTTTGCCACAATTTGGACAAGGGTTGCAACCAAAACAAACATGGTCAAGCCTATGATCAAAATTTAGTCATTGCACATTGGATAGGGTCACAACCAAAAGGACCCAGGTCCATCCTATGACAAAATTTTGCTTGTAGTTTGGATAGGGGTCACATCCAAACTGATAAGGTCTAGCCTACGACCAAAATTTGGTTCTAGTTTGGACAATGGTCATAGCCAAGAAAACCTTAGTTCAGCTTGCGACCGAATATTGGAGGTAATCTAAACATGGGTCTAAATCAAAACAAACAAGGTCTAGCCTACAACTAAATTTTGGTTATAATCTAAATAGGGGTCATAACCAAAACAAACAAAGTCCAACCTATGATTAAATTTCGATCACAATTTGGATAGGGTTTTAAACCAAAACAAAGTTTTAGCTTGTGATTGAATTTTGGTTGTAATTCGAACAGGGGTCACAACGAAAACAAATAAGGTCTAGCTTGCAATTGAATTTTAATCACAATTTGGATTAGGGTTGTAACCAAAAATAAACAAGGTCCATCCTGCATTGAATTTTGATCACAATCTAGACATGGATGGTAGTCAAATGAACCCAAGTCCAACTAGTGACTTCATTTTGGTCATAATCTGGACATGGGTTGCTACAAAAATGACCCAGATCTAAATTATGACCGAATTTCAGTTGTAAGGTTGTTAGGGGCTACAACCAAAAGGACCCAAGTTCAAGTTGTGATCAATTTTTTATGAAACAATAAGGGCTACATAATATATCGATGTGAAACAACCTACATGGGTTTTTACAACCCTTGTTGGAATTCCTTGAAAGTTGTAAGATTTGAACCCAAGTGTTGCCATCTCTTAAGTAGTAAAAACCATTTATGTCACTATTGATTCGCCCGATGCTTGCCAAATATCGACTCCTTCTATGTGACCCATCATGTAATGAAGATTAATAGTTTCTAAATATTTGTGTTATGGATAAGATATTTTATTAGGGTTTTAACCATGTCATATTACAAATCTTTGTATGTGATGTGGCTTTTTGTGGGCATGTTTATCATCCATTTTACAATGCCCAAAAAGTGAGTTATAATCCCTAAAATAAAAAAGTGTCTCAAGATAACATTAAACAATGGTTCATATGCAATGGATAAGAAACTATATGTTTCCATCATCAATTGTTTTCAACAAACACTCTTTATTTCCTAGCATTGCAACAAGCTCTCCTTGGCAATGTAAAATGGATGGTAAATCCAACCCACATGAAACCACTTCACAATAAAAAAACCAATCACATGACATAATTTCCCACTTAATAAAATATATTACTCAAAACAAATATATTTGTATGTTTTTTCATAATGAAAGTAAACAAATTTGCAAATATATCTTGGACTCAAACATTATAACTCATTAATGCTAATTTGACTTGACATGTAAAAAAACATTGTTCTATTTTTTAGGAATATCTACTATCATGGACCTAATCATCCATTTACATTACTCGCATTCACTCATCAATGACACAGAACTTGTGTTTTATGTTGATAACAGACCAAGTCAATGTTGTTTCAAATAAGAAAGGATGTTCTTTTGTTGTTAGGGTGCCACTACAAGTCATTAGTCAATGTATGGATGAAAATGAGTTTAAATTGGATGGTTAGATTCATGAAATAGATTAATTAAGAAACACATTCTTCTACATGTTTGGGAACACATTTGAACATGGACCTAGCCATCCATCTACATTATTCACATTCACTCATCTCAACTTGTGAACTTAAGTTACCAAGACAACAATCAACAAAGTCGATGTTGCTTGGATGTGGAAGAGTTGATTATGAGCTTCTTCCACCTAAACAACATTTGGTTGGTTCCTTTGTGGTCATAGAACAAAAGTACACAAGCCTTGAGGTGGGTGAAAATGAATTTAGGTGGATGGCTCCAGTTATGAAACAAATTTCACAACTACAAGCAATGATCATGGGTTCACCATCCTTTTAATCTTTAGAACGAAACAAAAGCACAATCTCCATAGATATAGCCTACCCAAGGGGGGTTACAAGCATTGCTTGCATGAAATAACCAAGGTTTTGCATCCCCACTAAACAAAATCCCCTAAGGCTCACAGGTTCCAAACATTGATTACTTATTGCAATCAAGGTTTTAGAACTGAAAATGAGCCAATGAAGCTAGGAATTGATTGAAAAAATTTGGCGCTCACTATATTTATAACCCCCCATTTTCGGTCACCTATAGGAGTCCTCCCCCCTTTGGTCAACTAAAAAACTCCTCCTCATAGTCCTTTGGTCACCCATGGTAGTCCTTTGGTTGCCTCATTCAATTTTTCGGTCGGCCACATGCTTCCTTTACATCCATGTCCAAGCCTGCAACCAAATTCAATCACCATCCCTTCGAGCCATTTAGTCGCCAACCGTTCCAATCATTTGGTCACCAATGCTTCTAGCTATTCGGTCACTAAGCACTACAACCATTTAGTCACTAGTCCTTCCAACCATTTGATAGCTAGCCCATACAACAATTTGGTCACCAACCCCTATCCAACTTTGACCTAATAGCCATAGTTGTTTGCGCCCAAAACATGGCACAACCAAAATTGTCCATGTTGTTCTATAATGGCTAGGGTCATGTCCGCATGGATCCAACTAGGGTTTTGGCTTTTGGGATTGCATTTTGTAACAATAATCAAATTTTGCATAGTTCTCAAAATGTTTACTTAAAATGCCTCAATATGGTTGGAAATTTATGTTACAAAATTATTAATTATCGATAGACATAAACACCCATATGTCATGGGATATTGGGGTAATTAATTTGTAAGCCATACTCCTACTCTTTTTAAATTGGCATTGAAGAGACATGAAGTTTGAAGTTTTAACCCATGTATCACACAAATGAAAGAAAACTGCAAAAGTTTATTCTAAAAAACAAACTATAAATAGTTGAAAATTAGTGTTTGTTTTTAGAAAATGTCATGTCATAATTTATGTTTAACAACTTATGGCCTAGCTTAAACCATGGTCTAATGGTTAGCCCTAGTTATACATGTTGTTGGAGGACCACTAGACCCAACATCTTTTGGGCCTTTATTTGGTTAATAGTAATCATTATCCCCTTATACCTCACCACCATCATTCGATGCAACCATGTTGTCATCATCATCGTTATGTGGATCATCTAACTGGATGTATCAGTGGTGTGCACTTCCATTGTCATAGCCCTCTCGACATGTCTAGTCACCAAATGTTTCGTACGTCGTTGATCATCAATGTTTATAATCCCGTCTATATTGGGGTGTCCTTGATCATCAAGTTCATCCCCAACAAATGCCTTGGATGCCTTGTCCCAAAAAAATTGCCCTCGTGTGGTCCTCTTGATTTGAAATTGTGTCGTTATGACATCTCTTAGTCCTGAATGTCACAACCCTAGCCTTGGGCTCGTGACCAAGGCAAGGGTTTGCAAAGGTGTGGGCCAAGACTAAGCTTGGGAATCACATATCATGCTCCCGGGAGTACAAAAGAATGTGAGGGAATGAACCCTCACACTCCCAAATGAACTCCCATTTTGGGAATTCGAGTCCCAATGGACTCCCAAATCTTTAGAGGGTGATTGTAGGGGTCCAAACTCCTTGGATTAAAATGTTCCTTATGTCATTGGAAAGCTCTTAGAACGTAGATGTTTGAAATGAGCTTGTATCACCCATTTGGACACCTGAAACAAAAGTTATGGCCAAAAGAAAGGGCTGGGAGTCAAATTGGCAATTTGACTCCCGACCACTAAAAGTCAGGAATCACCCCAATTTCCTTGCGTTCAGGTGGCGTGCAACATACCGTTGGAAAGCTCTCAACAAGGGCTAAAAATTTTCTTTAGACCTCATTTCAATCGGAGGTCTTTAGACAAAGGTATGGGCCCCCAAAGTCGCGGGAGTTTCAAGTTTGGGAATTTTGGGACTCCCACTTGGGAGTCCTGGGAGAAAATGCCATTTGGATGTGGGCCTCGTGGGGAGGCATAAAATATATTATAAGGGGGAAGGTGGTGGCTTCCCCCAAGTCCGGGCCGTGGTGAGTCTTGTGAATTCGAGTTTGCCCATGGTTCGTCCTAGCACCAAAAATGCTCCAGCTATGCACTAACCAACTTGTTGTTTGATTTTGTGCAATTCCGTGCGAGTGATTGAAGTGCTTATTAATCTTCCTAGTCCCATCTTAGAGCTCTAGCACACCCCTCTACCCCCAAAGTGCTACGAGCTAGGGAGCGTGCCCGAACTTTCTACTCTTCCGCTGTTTTCATCTTAGACTCACATTTGAGTCTCTTAAGGAGGTTGGGAGCACATCACTGAAGGTGGTGGAGGTCCCATTGTTGCCCAAACTCTTTGCCCATTTGATCTATTAGTAGATGTTACTACAACAACCATCCGTGGGCCAATCTAAATGCTACCCCCTCAAGCTTTGATCTAAATATGTCTTGAGAGGTGTGGTGTCTAAATCAAATTTGTGAGCTTGACTTTTGATTGGTACGATCTTAAATAGACTTGCATCTTTGTCATTTGTGGATGTTGTGTAAAACATGTTATTGACATGTTGTGTTATGGGTGTTGTGGGCCACACAATTCATCACTTGATACTTGAAGGTTTTTTGGGGGCATGCATTAATGGTACATCACTAGGGTGTTCCATGGCAAGAGATTGGTCCACCCATTCTATGGCTTGTGGTTTGATGGTGACCTTTGCACCCCTAGTGTCAATGGTGTTCGTGTGGCCAACATTTCTAACACTACCAAAATCAATTAGTCTAGTAATCACAACATCAACAAAAGGAAAATTTGCATTGTGTGCTTCTTGAGATAGTGCGAAATTCGGACCTTCCCAATACCCTTCACCTATCAAAAGTCAAGCAAAATGAACTTTGCCTCCAGTTCCAAGTCTAGCATTGAATTCCGTTTCATCAACAAATTTATATGGATCGTTAAATTTTTGATCTTCTTGGCTTAGTACATGCTCATTGATGTTAGCGTCCCCAAGTATGTCATTAGTGGTGTTTCCATGATTTCCACCAATTTTGTGTTTGTTTAAGCCATTCATAATGTCGCTTTCAAAATTGTCAACATCTTTGCCACTCACATTGGAATCGACATTAGACATTGAATCCTTTGACAACATGTTCTTTTCATATCATGTTATGGGAATGGCACCAGATTGTTCCCTCAAAAGTTTGCAATTGGTGTAAATATAGATTAGATCTATTGTTCAGTTAGATGTGAGGCAATTTTGCACCTTGTTATGCACAAAGGAATATGAATTCCAATTTCGTTCACATGATGATCTTAAATAGACTTGGGTAAAATGTGTTTAGCAATGGGTGTAAATATGCAAGCACCCATTCCAATCAAGTCCCACCATTCATGGGCATGCATATTTAGTGAGGTTGCAGTAGGAATGTTTGCAAATGGTCTTCGACCTTCAACAAGGTCTACAAAGTCTATCAAAGTTTGCACATATGATGTTACATTGATTAACATCTATTGTAGAACCCACTTGATTCCCTCCTTTACATTGACATTGTCATGGATCATGTTATTTCCAAGAAGATAGGGGTTAAGGTGTGCCCCAACATAATGGGGATCAATCTTCATCAACCTCCATCAACATTGGAATTGACTTTCAACATTAGTTGCCAATTTTGGTGGTAATGAAAATGGTGGATCACCCAATGATTGCATGTGTTTCTACAATGTCTTCATAACAAACCATGCCTTTCCCATACATGGGCCTTTTCCATCAAACTCCTTTAATGCCACCAAGACCGGCTTGACCACATGAGTAAAATTTACACAAGAGTCCCAAAAGAAATTGTTTCACAAACTTCAATGAACCTAAATTGCCTTTGATATGGCACCTTTTCAATGCAAGGTCCGTCAAAAGTTTACAAATACTAGCCAATCTAGGTTAACGATTGTCTTTTCAATAACCTCCTGCACATTAACCAATCTATCAACCATGGAAAATCTTATGGTGAATCATGTTTCTACAAGGTGTGACAAGTTGAAGGTTGGTTCATACTGATGATAAATTGTAAGAGGCATGTGGTGTGTTCAAATGAATGAAACAATTGTCTTTGCATGGGTTCCAAGACATTTCACCCATGGTTCCTTCCCCCCAATCTTCTAAAAGGAGGTCAAGATAATGTGCCGCACAACCTTGAAAGTATAAGGTTAGGTAACGGACCTCAAGATGTCTGATGCCTTTCACATGTTAAAAGCGTTGTTCATGTAGATTTCGACAACTTACACCCACATTTTGAATGAATTTTGCCAAGGCATTGCATATGTATTGTGCATCCTTCTGATCCCTTGTTGTGTTGATGGCTCCTAAAAACAAATCTCCATTTGGGCAAACAAGCATGATGTTTAACAAAGGGTGACTATTAGCCTTGTCCCAACCATTAGAACAAATAGTCGCCCCATACTTGTGGATTGAGTTTTTAATCCTTTCGGCCACACATTTTAATAAATCTTCTTTGGAAGTATTTTGTTTTCACAAGTAAAACTTCGCTGCATCAATGAAGGCCGAATGGTGAGCTACATTGAATGGGATGTTGGTTTCATGAAAGAAGGTTGACCACTTCTTGTCAAGATTTTGTTTCATGGTTGAATTCATTACTTGTTGTAAGGTCATTTGCCCCATTTGTCAAGGTGGAAGATTTGACATAGGAATGGGATCATCCATGCTAGGCCTAGAGAGTGGAGAACAATCTACGCCATTTGCTTGGGGGCTCGCAACAAAAGAGTTGTCAAAGGAACCCGATGACCTGTCATTGACAAGATTGGGAAGGGAGCCAAATGCTTGGGCATTGTCCAATGTGATAAGGTCATTCCCACCACACCTTACAAACAATGCCTTCATTTGAGGCCTAGCCTTTGCACATAAGCCAACTCTTCCTTTGCCACCTCCCTGAGGATGGTAGCCCAAATGACTAAACATCATGTCCTTAAGATATATGAGTTGGAGGCTGCAAAACTTGCATTGTACCTTACCAAGTCCTATGGTTGCCATCATCACATCAAGGTACCACGTGGCTCCCACATGCTATAATTACCATCCATCTCTAGTGCTTTAAAAAAAATAATGAAAGAGTCCCCACAACAATTGAGGATACAATTGAAGAACACGGATCTCACAACCTTTGGACAGGCCCCATTCCCTCAATCGCCAATCTAGTATGTGGTAGGGATTGTGTTGAACATAACAAAAGTTTGAAGACTAGAAATGGGTATGAAAAAGTAGGAACTAAGAGGAAATTGGGAAGGTTTATAACTCAAAATATGGTAGGCCACCAAACACTTTATATGCAAATTGAACGGCCATAATTTTTTAATCCATGACTATGACAACAAAAATTTGGTTGCTAGTGTGCAAAAGTGGATATATCATACATTTTGAGATTCAAGAGTGACCAAAATTCAGGGTAAACCAATATATCTACAAATCAAATGACCATAATTTATTTATTCCATGACCATAATGACCGAAAGTTGGCCACTAATGTGTGAATGTGGGATATTGTATAGTTTGATATTGAAAAGCAATTCAAATTGATTATAAAATTTGATCACCCCTATCCATGCTTGGGTTTCGAGTTTCCATGTTGCCACTATGGTAGGCAAAGGGCAACCAAAAATTGGGTCCCCTTATCCAATTGAGGCAACCAAAATTAGATCCCCCCATCTAGTCGAGGTGATTGAAATTGGGTCATCCCATCTAGATGAGACTATCGAATTTTAGTCAACCCATCTAGATGCGTCGCCTTGCAAAGGCGATTGAGGTGACCTAAATGGGGTCGCCCCATCTACTTGAATTAATAGGCAGAAGGCGACTGAGGCGAACAAAATGGGGTCACCCCATCCAATTGTGTCACCTTGCAAAAACAATTGAGGTGACCAAAATGGGGTTGCCCCAACCAACTGCATCACCTTGCAAAGGTGATCGAAACGACTGAAATGGGGTCACCCCATCCAGCTATGTCACCTTGCATAAACGGCCAAGGTGACCAAAATGGGGTTGCCCCATTCAACTTTATCACCTTGCAAACGCGATCGAAGCAATTGAAACAATGTCACATTGTGGCTTTGCCATTTAGATTTTAAAGTATTTTAGGGCAAAAAAAAAAGTATGGAAACTGAAGTATTTCACCCTATAACTAGTTTTGTTTGCCCCATACATGCATGTCTACTATCTTAAGGCAATAATAAATTTTATAACATAAAAGGTAACAACAATGTAAACAAATTAATAAATTAATTTCATTATGATTTTTTTTAATTAAATCTTCATCAAAGCCTTATTGGAGTTTTAAAATAACATCAAATTAATTAAGTCCATTTATATGTCAAAAAAATTATATTAAATTATTAATTCATTTTTAAATTGACATGTTTTATTTTAATCAAATTTTTCATAATCTTTCAATCAATTATTTAAGAATCTCATTTTAATAAAATTAAAAAAAATTGAGGCTAATTATTTGTATGTTTATCAAACAAATTTCATTTTATTAGTCATATGAATTTCTTTTACATTTCACAATGACATGAAACCTTGCAATACAAAAAGGCAAGTGAACCCAAAGTAATAAAATGATATAGAAGCATGATTAAATAAGTTACAAGACATCCATATTTTGAAAAGAAACCCAACAAGTAGATGGGTTTGTGTAATACCAATTTCAACACAATGTTCATTACAAGGGTGAACTTCAAAAACCTATATTTTATTCTTAAGTGCATGTGGAATTTACATATGAAAAATATACAATATTCCTATGTACAGAATGTTGGGCCACCAATAATCACTTGTCTATGATTATTAATGAAAAATTCAATAACATGGATAAGGATTTTTTCAAAATCTAAATATGAATCAACCCCAATGGGATTAGGTGGTTTGTTCAGGCTAGCATTAATGCAATATTGCACATGAGGTGGAGGGCCTACAATGGAAGGTTCATCTCCCATTGGAATTCTTGGATTTCATCATAGATTTGGGTGTTTATTATGTGGGTTATGTGCTAGTGCAAGTTCTTCAATTGGGTTGGGAATTGGGTCAGGTGTCTCATCGGCCAATCCAAGTTTTCACACAATTTGTTCGTGCAGAATGTTGTGCATTGGTTTGTTCCATTTAATGCGCCTTTTATGTTTTGACTTAACACCCATGCCATAGTTTGTTGACAAATGCGAGCTTCATGAAAAATGATGTTAGTTATGTACCGCATTTGACACTCATTGTCTAACTCATAGTCCCATGCATCTTGTCTAGCATGAATGATTTCTTCTACATCAGAGTTCCATCATATTCCTTGAGGGTGGACTCTAGTGTGAAATTCTTCCTCTTCTTCATGTCAAAATAACCCCCCATTATTTGGTAAAAGAAGTTTCAACGGCCATCATGTTCATCATGGTAGAAATGTTTAGCCACAACCACTAGTTTTTTCAACATTTAATGCTTGGATGGCATTGACACCATTTTGAGCAAGTTTGGCACTTCTAATCCACCAATCCAAAGGTTGGTTTAAACCCCAAATTTCAGGATTAGTTGGGATATTTGTTGGGTTGCATTCCAAACTCTCAGGCATGTATGCAACTAAATTAAACAACTAGTACAAGAATTGATGGAATGGTGCCTTCCAAATGGGACATTGATGTTTTGTGTGCATTTGGGTGATTAAACATGGTGGATGGAACATATGTGGGCATGCTCCTAAAGCCTATCCACCAATCGAAGTCAAATGGATTCAGACATATGCAACGCGTAATGCCATCATATGTGAAGCATTGTGGCATTGGCAACAAAAGTCAATAATCAACCTCATTTTGATGGGTGGACTGTTCGGTGTTGTATTGCCAATCTAGACTCACATCTTGGACCCAATCTATGTTCGGTTTGCCATCGGGACATCATGGGTACTCATACAGAAAAAAAGGGTCCACCTTTAGCCATGATGTTAAGGTAGATGCACAAATGAGTGGTTCACTTTTGTGACATTTTAATTTTTTTTTCATGGGTACCTTTTATTCAAATGCATATGGTGATTAATGTATCCTTAGATCTACTAATTGGAACTTGGATCTAAACTAGCAATTTTATTATGAAGAGAATTGTGTGGTTATTTATTGATAAAAAAAACTCATTTGCTAATAGTAATGGACTTTTGAAATCAAAGAATAAGGACTGGTCATTTGATGAGAACATCACAAAATGGAAAAATTTATATTAACTCACATTCCAAATTTGTTATTGGGACTCAATATATGATGAAATAAAAAATGATAAACTCATATCATGAACCTTTTCTTTGAAAACATTAACCATTTAATAGTTAGGGACTTTTGAATGGTTCAAATTTGACCATATTTTCATAAGTCCATATGAGTTGCAATTTTTGTTTGTTTTTTAATTTTTTTGTCCCAAAAGCATATTTTTTGAAAGCTTTAAATGGGTCATAATTCATATGGACTTTGTGGGTTTTCCTTTTAGGACTTGCACATTAAAAATTAACATCAACTACATTAAATATAAATTTTCACATAGATTTGGGAAGGTTTGTAGGTGATTGAACATGTATTATCCAAAGATTAAAATAATAACATTTTTTAAAGCAACAACCATGTCGATTTGAATCATTTTAAAGAATCTTGTTTCGATTCATAGGGACTATAATTTTTGCCATTTTTGAGCCAATCGACGATGCATTCATTTGTTAGTTGGAACTCCTAAAGCTAGCTTGAGCGTCCATATTCACCAATGGTCTTGAATTCATTAGCAATTTGGGCTTCTCAGTAGGCAAACACAATGGATGCCAACATCATTTGTTGGTATTCCTTTTTCGTTCTAGCATTTCTATCCAACACCGTTCGATGTAGTTTTTCATTAATGCGCCATTTTTTTGCAAGATTTTCCATGAAGTGGACCTTTGTTTGATGTAAGGACCGTAATTCATCGTAAACTTGTTAGGCATATTAGTGTTCATGGTACTCAAAACGCCTATGTTTTGATTCCAACTCCTCTAAGTCTAATTGCTCAGTGGTTAAGTCATAGGTCTTTTCCTTCTTGCATTGGAAAGTGTGAATGCTCACAAATTAAATATCAACCCAGAGATTTAGCTTTGCAAAACATCCATTTTTCGAGCACACATGTCCTTCAAGTTTTGGATCTTTGTCATATGTGTTGTTTCAAGTCTTTGAAAAGATGCAAACATAAGCTCTTCAATGGCATCTTGGGCTAGCAACATGATCGTATCTACTACAGTTATAGTGTAGCCACATGTAGTGATAGTGTTGATAACACTCCCTTTTTGCTCTTGGTGTAGACACATGCTCTACTCATTATGAGGCAGGTTTAAGTTATCCCCTTTACAAACGTGGCCTTATAATTTTCATCACCCTTCCACTCGTGTTAGGTGTGGGTTGTCTAATTTGTTGCGGTAGCTCAATCCTATGGGGACTAATTGCCTACCCATGGACTTCAATTTCCATCTTCTAATGTTTAGGAGGAGGACCATGTGGGATATGCCTCACCCTTGGAAAGCTCTTCACCACCCCCATATTTGGAGTTGTTGCCCAATCCACATCTTGCTGAAAGATGACCTCAACATACACCATTTGGCACAACCATAAGCAAACTTCATTGTTCGGAAAAAATGTGGGCTAGCCATGGAAAAAATCCCAAACCTCTACCATTTTCGGACTTCAAGCTTGGGTGCTGGCACATGGACCAAGAGGCCACATTGTATGTAATCATTGGTGTTAGTCTAGAAGCAAGCCAACGCCAACCAATGTAGGTCCAAGTCACATACTATTTGGCCTTGCTATATGTCGAAGGTTGGGGGATTTCCTCCCAACCTTGCTTTGTTAATAATTGTTTGTTATTTAGCACATCCATGTCGAATGTGTGTTGAATGCCCTTCCTCTTCTTGTTTATTTGATGGTCATCCGCAAGTTGCTCATCCCCGGACATATTTCACTAGAAGAAATGTTGTTCATTTTGACCATATTTTTGTGATTACTATGCAACTAATGTCCAAACCAACTAATTTTACAACTAGTAGGGTATTAGTCCTACATGTCCATGTAGTTGCAACTTGTTATAGTTGCATATGCAACTACAAGAAGGGTTGAACCAAATTCTAGTTGTAGATGTGACTACAATTTATGACTAATATGATTTTCATTGAAAATGTAGATGAAAAGTGAACAATGTCATCCAATTTTGATTGCATTCATTAATGGATGATAACATAGTTGCTTTTGCAATTGGAAATGAAAGGTTTTTCAACTACAATAATATATTCTACCACATGAAAAAAAAATCATAGACCACATATGGCAAACTTTGCTATTTCAATTGGACTATTAACCCTTCAATGTACCCATCCATGGGTCTTCCATGATATAATATTTAATAGTTAATAGTTTGCTAGAATAGGATATCATAACCTAGTTGGTAAACTAAGCTAACTAAGCTTAATAGGTTACGTTAAACTAAGTAGCCTATGTACATTGGTAGCCTAACCTAGCTTGCATACCTAAATTATCTATAGGTAATAGTAGGCTAGCTAGTTTATTACATGTAGCTAATAGGCTAGGCTATGAAGGTTAGACCTAGTTAGATTATGTGATTTAGGTAGGTAGTTGGTAGGCTAGATCATTAATTAATTGGTAAACTAGGTAGTAGATAGTAAATAGGAATATAGGTAGTAGGTAAGTAGGTTATATGTTAAGTAAGAGGTATTTGATTTTGTGGATATGTTGTAATGCTTTTGTATTAATTGATTAATTAATTAGCTATGTTAAACAATTAATTTATTAAATGTAGGCTAGGATATCAATTTATTAGGTAGGCTAAGTAGTAGATAGTAAGTATGTAGCCTAGGTAGTATGTGATAAATATGATAGGTAGTAACAAGTAGTAGGTATGTTAAATTGTAAATATTTTATTATGTGGATATATGAGTTTTTATAATGATAATAATTTTAAAAATTAGGTAGGTTAGGTAATAGATGATAGGTATATAACCAAGGTAATATGTAGTAAGTAGGATAGGTAGTAAATAGTTCATTAAAAGAAATAAATTATTGTGTGGATATATAATAATGTTTTTGTATGGGACAAAAGATGTGATAGTCTTGTAGTGTTGTAGTGTTTCCCTTTCATTAGAATTGTCCCATATATTTTGTCTACAACTTCAAATTTGTAAAGTATATAAGTAAATGAAGAAATGGACTAGATTCATTGTGTGCACTATAAACATAATGCATCTACCAATCGGGATGAACCAATCAAAAGGTTTGTTTTCAACAAAATAAATAGGATCCTACTTACTTACTTAGCCTATGCTAGTTGGGCTATTATACCCTAGCTTAATCTAAAATGGGTTGCCTATTATAGTTTAACCTAGGATAGATTATAATTAATTAATATAATTATAATATATATTTTTGTAACAAATGGAAAATTGCCACATGTTTTATGGCCATTGGCTCTTTAAATTACCATGTGGTTAAATCCTAACCACCCATCAATGGCACATTTAGTAACATGTGACTATCCCAAATGTAATCACAAATGTAATCACAAATTGGGGTTCCACATCATATTAAGGATCATCCATGGCAATGGATGAAAATTTTTGGCCTAATCATAAAGTTTGCGACTACACTTTCAACTTTTTTACCATGTCATGTCTTTTGTGATTGACTATTTTATGGCACTTGTCCAAGGCAACTAGGTTAATTTTTAATTGCATGTGTCCATTACAACCATAAATGAGTCACAAATTCAATTGTTGATTTTCAAATTTCTTCTATTGTTTCTTAGAGTATCTTCCTCGTCCTTGGACATATTTTCTAAAAGCTGAATTAATTTTAAAACTTTCAATCTACTTTGTTAAATGTTTATAAGGTTATGCACTTTTAAAATAAGTGCAACCTATCAAACATAATTAGAGAGCATAACAATTTGGAGATGCACCAAGCGCTTCAAATATATAAGAGCCATACAATTAAACTTGAGGGAGTTGAATGATTTATTTTTGCAGTGATTTGTTGTTGAAAACCACAAGCAGCAAATAAATTTTCCTTCAAGCTGCCATTCTTTGCAAGTGTAAAGTGGTGGTTGTAATGACAACCAAAGATTGAACATTGTGAGGCAAGGTGGGAAATATGGGACTTGCAACCTTTTTACATGGACCAAAGGTTGCATCACCACAAAAGGTGCAACCTATACTTTTCAGTGATTGAAAGAAAACTCAATCACTTTCAATCTAGGTTGCCTATGTCTCAACTAATTTTCAATTGCAAGTTCTTGTCCACATGGCAACCAAAATCGGTTGTGCACTAGACATGGTCCAATGATTGAAATCACTTGCAAATAAGGTTTAATGATCAAAATCTGGACAAGGTCTAATGTATGGTGACCAAAATTTGGTCGCATTGTGGACTAGACAAATATTTGACTGCTCTTTGTCCAAGGTGTGTAGGTCGTGACTCAATTTTTACCATTCCTAATCTAAACCACCCGGGTCGCAATTGATTTTTGGTTACAAACTTTTATCCACATGGCAACTAAAATTACTCATGAGTTGGACTGGGTCCATGTTGCCTTTTAAACAAGATGCAATGTATGGCGACCAAAATTTAGTCACCATCTAAATTGGACCAAAATTTGGTCACTAGACATTATAACATATTGAAATGGTAACTTCATTTTTGTCCTTTGGCAATAGAATTTCAGTTTTTGAACCTTGGACCCTGTCCAGATGATGACCTTTTTTGGTTGCTAGACCTTGAACCTTATCCAAATGGTAACCTTTTTTGGTTGTTTGATCTTGGGCCCTGTCCAGATGGCAACCTTTTTCGATCCCTAGACCTTGGGCCTTGTCCAGATGGCGACCTTCTTCGGTCATTAGACCTTGAACCTTGTCTATATGGCGACTTTTTTTGGTCAATTTACCCTACCTAGATGGTGACCTATGTCATTGGAGTTCTTTAGGGTTTAGGGTTTACCTTGGCCAATGTCAACCCCATCTAGTTCTCAAATACTTACTTTTGGTGATTAAAGATATGATGATGTAGAAATATTAGCCATTGTGCCATGGAATATTAAATTATATCCACGAAGGCCATATATAAATGACGAACAACTCTTTTTATATTTTGGGCAACACATTAAAAATGAAACATAATAATTTGGTAATTCTTAACATTCTTTTCCAACGTTTGGTGATTGAAAATCCAGTTCATTTTCAATTTTTCCACTACTACAAAATGTGATGTAGTTCACTAGTCCCCATTCACTAAACCAGCGAATTCACTACTTCTTCACTAGTCCCCGTTCACTACAACTAGGGAATTCATTCAAAATCCAATGTAATCACTTGGTGTACAAGGACACCTTTTGTTGTAGTGTTCCTTTTGAAATTGGCTTGGATGTGGAAAAGTTTTCCATTGAAAAATCAAGTTAGGTGACTTGGGTCCCCTATCCACATGGGGACTCAACAACAATACTAAAATTCGAATTACAAAAATGAGATCAAGAAAAAAAAACTATAAACCTAAACACAATAATGAATATTATAGAAACAAGATACACATGTTAGATACACATGTCCTGCCAAAGTCATCAAAGCCCATCAATGCACAAAACTGATCAAATTGCAATCCAAAGACTAGAATATTGTTGGATCTGCACCTTCTCCACTCAATCTGTGCTAGCAATTTTATTTCCTTAAAGTTTTGGAACCAATATTGTGGCACAATAGAACTCTTGTTTGATGCATGATTTCCTAGCTCCTTGTCTATATTAAGCACATACAAAGTCTCTTTTAACAACTCCAAAGCTTGAGAATCATCAGGTAGAGTTAGGACATCTTTCCATTAAGGTGCTGTGATTATAGACTTTGTATTCATAGTAACTTTTCATTATGTTTTTTCAAGAAGCTATGCTCACAGTCATCTCTAAGCTCAATGGGTCCAACATAGACCAATTGCAAGAGCTGTGAGTCAAACTGCAACACCCTATACAATGACATCTGTCCTTTTTTCATGAGAGCATGTGTTCCCAGAGTTCCTAATGTGGTTAATAACATATTTTCACCATAGTTGCAGCCTTATAATGGAAAGTTGAACTGAACCCCGCAACAAGAAACAAGGCCCTATGTCAATGGCTTTCCATTAGGCTGCTATGATCACAGCAGCCTAATGGAAAGAGACCCTTATACCAAAAGGAAAGCATTCAGTACCTAGAATCAAATCAATGGCTCCAAAACACAGATATGACCATAATGGCCCTAGCACTGCCAATATGTAAAACCAACAAATTGACTCCAAGAAACTTGGCGACCTCTTCCTGTGTCCTTGTTTTGACCAAGGTTGTTCACTTAAAAATTCAAGTCACATGGTCTTACCCATTCTAGTAAGCTGAATAGGGTGGAACAAGCTAGGTAGGGGAATGTTTTTCAGCTGGCTTGAAGAGGAGCTCACATTGGGAGTAAGTGCAGAGAAGGGTAAACAGGGATGCAGTATACATTGGTGACAGACTAAACATACATCCATACCTGTCAGACCAAATACTGCACCCAGTCACTCCTCCAGCAACCACAATGTTTGTAGATGTCAGGAAGACTGCGCTTCCATTAATATATAGGAAGCTCAAGTTGCACACCACGAAAGAGGGAAATGAAGGCACCAATGTGCTTCAACCCTCCCAGCACAGTTCCATGTGCAATCCACAAAACTCAGTGCTCTGTCATCTGTCTCATGGAATTATGGGCCATGGCAATGTCCTGTGAAGTCCTGCCGGCTGTCATGAACAAAATGCAGAAATACTTTCTCCTTTTCCTATTCGATCAATCATTCATTCCATTCCCAAAGAATATATATATAATAAGCACCTAGAATTTCTCTTTACTTATGATTTTAGGCAACATGAAAAGAATTTGGAGATGACCTTACAATAAGGGACTTGATATATTTCAGATCTGACATAGAAACCAGAAACCACCAGCAACCTTGAAAAGGAGGAAACTCCACCCTAAGGGGAAAGAGAAAAATCCACACCACAAAACAGAATTCATGAGCAGTTTGAACAATAGCATCATTCATATGCATGTTCACAGACCTTCCACAGTAGCAGCTTGTATGGCATTGACCACCTATAACAATAACATCCACACAAACTTCATTATTTTCCAGCAATGGGTGCAGGTTAATGTCAATCATTGACCAACACTCCCAAAGATGGGTGGTGATCCACAAAGATACTAAGGTGCCCAGCATACTTTGGTCACACAGACATGTCTATAGGGCAAACTAGAGAGACCTTAGCAATGCCAAACTTCATGATAATAAGCTGCCAGGGTTGAAGCCCCTCCTGCCCCTGAACTACTCGGTCCAAACTCAGCTTCTGGCTTGAAATGCCAGCTTACTTTGGAAGCTTACTTTACCACTCTAACTTCATGGTTCACAGGCATAGTTTTCATGAAATGATCACCAAAGAACAATATCAATACAGAAAAACAGGCTTATTGCTGAACACATTATTCAATTGCCCAAAAACCTAAACCCTAAAACGCCCCTGACTCTAAGATTTTTGCTTGGATCATGCTAGGAGCTCTGGCAATACATACAAGTAATAGCATGAAGAGTCCTCTCTGGAGATTTCTTGAAATACCTACCTCTGTCTCCATCATCATTATCAATAGGTACAACAGCATGACCAAACCTTTGTGTTCACCACCAAACTTTTTCTTGAGGATTTTCAAAGGATACAAATATGACAAGGTTGATAGTGGAAGAAGAGAGTGTTTTTGATGCCAGGATGACACAGTTACCAAGCTCAGAATGGATAGCGCTTCAAATCAAATCCTCGTTGCTAAAAATTATAGCTTCAGTCAGATGAAGCATGATGATCAAGACACATACATATCCAGAATGGATGTGTCTTGTTGATAGCTGACATGGTTCACTTAAAAGACTTTGCATTCCTAATAATAATATGAAAAGATGACAAAAAGCAGATACACACAGCAAACAAAGACAAGGAAAGTGTATGGGCGCTATCCCTCCTGAGCTTGGAAACTGTAACAACCAATACTTGTGCTTGAAACTCTTGTGCAGCAAAGCAAAACTCAGCATGTGGAAGAGATCAGAGAAGCAACTTCTTTCATGAGCACTATCTTACGAACTCTTCCTTAACCAGAGATTCAACGAATACCAAAAACACACAAGCCCAAAGAAGCTAATGTTCAGAGAAAGCCCTTGGTATCGCGCTTATTATTCAAGCTAATGTGGTGTGCATCAAGGGAGGGCAGCAGGGCGGAAGGAGTACAATCCAGGCGGGCGGGCCCGAGCTGCTGCATCATCATCCTAGCTTGCTCCTTACGGCAACGAGCAGAAGACAATCGTGACCGAGTCTCTCTCGTCTGGGCCGTTCCCTCCTCCCCGGGGCTACTTACCCATAGAACTAGTGTTTTTTCAGTGGCGGTCTCTAGGCCCAAACCCCCAAACAAGTGACCAAGTCAAGGTTTCCAGTTTTCAGCTTTCTTTTTCTTATTTTCTTTGTTTTTGGGGGAACAGAGTTAGGCCCACTTTACACAAGGAGTCAAGGCCAAGGTTCGACTCAAATCAATCAAGCATTCCTATTGATGCCAAAGTTGAAATTAGCCCCCAGGGACTATACACTGGGAGTCAAGGCCAAGGTTCAACTCAAACCAAGCATTTCTATCGGTGCAAATGTTGAAATCAGCCCCAATGGGCTTGACACTAGGAGTCAAGGCCAAAGTTCAACTCAAATCAAGCATTCCTATTGGTGCAAAAGTTGGAATCAGCCCCAAGGGGCTTTACACTAGGAGTCATGGCTAAAACAGAAAAAAAAATCTTTTCAATCTGCCCCGATTTACTTATAAATGCTGACCTTTATGGCTTTGTATTGGGGCGAAGGCATTTATAAATAAATAAATAAATAAAATTTTAAGGATACCAACGAATTTGGGAAGCCAATTTGCAACCCTTGAGACCAATGTTCCAGCATTTACTAATATCCAGATGTCAATGTTGTAATATTTATTCGTAACTTAGGCCCAAACAACAAGCCCAAAATGCTCAAAGTTGGCCCAAAGTTGTTTGGGTCCTGACTCCTAGTCTAAAGCGAGCCTTAGTTGTAAAGTTTGAAGTAGGTACCCAAACTCATTGTTTATTCTGTGGAGGAGGCAGGCACACCCTGTGGGTGTGGGCCTCCAACCAGCACATGCAAAAAAGTAAGGAGATTTCATTCAAGATCAAGTAAATGAAGACCAATAAGAAGGTAGCCCACATAGCTCATTTTTCTTAAATCAAACGCTAAAGCAAGAGATTACAATATTTTGTGATTGTCCAAAGCTTGATTCAAGTTTTTTTTGATGAGCTAATCAATGATGCCATCACAAAAGATAAATACATAAAGTTTGGAGGTCCCGTCAATGTTGACGAGTTTTGGGATTTAAGCAAGTTTAAGTCCCAGTTATTGGTCTGGTTCTAAGGTCTTTAGACTAGAGATTCTGAGTTTTGTTGGAACCATCGTTGAAACCTAACCAAATAATTGATTTTTTTTCAAAATTAAATTAGAACATGAACCAATGGTGTTGTCTCTTTTCAAATATGTTTTTCAAGTAGATAGGTATAATTTTATTAAAATAATATAATGTGGACTCTACATTTTATGCAAATTATTGCATTTGATTGATTGTACATAATTAATAGCATAATATTTCTATCTTGAATTGCATGCATTAATTTAACTAATTAATATTATATATATAAGTTGGATGTAATGGAGATGGAACTAAATTTAGTCTTAACCTTTTATTGACATTTGATCGAAACAACCCCAATCCAAAAAAATGGATCAACTTTCACAAATGTGTCTAAAAGTCATGCAAAATGTCAGAATTTTGAAACATTGATTCAATGAAACTATAGAGGACTTCAAGATAAATGTCTCAATAAAAAAAAATGGGATTTGAATGAGAAATGGAAAATTACCACCATTGAGAATATAGGCTTTTTAGTTTGGGTCCATTTTTAAAATTACAAATTTTCGAAGACTTGGACCAAGATGTTTTGCTCCATTTATTGTTAAAAAACTTGTCTGAAGGGATGCATAGGAGTCATGAGAAAAAAAAAATTGTATAAAAAGAGTTGAAATGAATGCGTAATGTATGTCAAAGCAAACCATTCAAGAAAATTCTACCAAAAAAACCAATCTTCTTCCATTTTGGGGCAAACAAAAACCTTGGATAGTTTTGGTACCGTGAATATGATTAGCACTTTATCATCTGATTCAATTGGATAGCAAAACTTTTCATTAACTTTTACATGAGTAATTAGTTCAATGAAAGATTAAACTAATTTAATTTTAAATTCCTTGTGAAAATAACCAGAATTAAAGGTTTTTACAAATCCAAAAAATTAGTCTCACAATTGAATCGAAGGTTCCATTAAAAAAATAATTAAATTAAATTAAATTAAATTAGGATCAAAGGTTGGTTTTGGAATCAAGAACCAAACAACATCGTTCCTTACAAGTAATTAACATGATTCACAATGTATCATATTATATTAATACATTGCTAGTTTTACCTTTTTGACTTAGTTTTCTTAAAGCACATCCAAGCAAGCATTGCATTTGTGTAATATCACCATTCAACACATTTAAATTTAGTATTGAATGTTTGCACCTCCCCAACTGATAAGGAGGGAAATAATGGACTATATATACATTGAAAGAAGATCCATATGTCACATGTGGATGAGTGCAAAGGACCTAGATGAGCATGCTTCGGTCATGATTCCTGTAATGCAAACTGCAAAGCTCTTGAACACATAATCATCTAGATATGGCATGAAAATCTCGTACCATAAAAATCACTGAAGCCTCTCCCTCTGGACAGAACACATATAAAGGCTCCATATGATGATGATGATGATGATGATTTCTAGTCCTCTCTATGTCAATTTGCAGAAGGAACTTCTGTGTAAGGAACATTCTTGCAAATTCACTGAGACTTTCCATAACACAGAAAACTCCTTAATGGAATCTGAAATGTCTACTGAAATTCCACTTGCACCATAAATGAAGGGTTTGGATACTAGGGAGGGTTCTTTTGTGTCTAAAACCTCTGCCAATAGCCATAATCCAAAATGTCAGGAGTGTGAGTGAAAAAGAAAATCTTCTGAAGGTTCTTAAAGAGTTGCAGTCCTGGTGTCACTTTAGGGTTTTTTGTGATATAGCCAAGATGACTTTTTTATCCCGAAAATGATTTAGCCAAATTTGGCTACATACTAGATATGATAATAGAAAAAAAGAAACAGAATCCTTAATCACCAAATGTGCACCTATTCTTGTGGAGCTGCTACTTGGCTTGGGAGCTCTCAAAAGGAAAACAATATATTGCAAAGTAAGTGAAGAAAGGAAAGGCAAAAGCTACCCAGCAGGGCCTAGGGGGACACTTATCTCTTAATTCTTTTCCACTACATGCTTCAAAAAGGATATTGTTTGGGGTATTATGTGAAGGAGTTTTGAATTTTCTCACTCTATTATTATCTGAATTTTTAATGTCCATAGATTTAATCCATCTTAAACTTATTATATATTTTGATTAAATTCTGATTTTATTATTTGTCAATTTTAGTTATATTTTAAAAGATTTGAAAATAAATATAATTTTATTATAGAACTATATTTTTTAAAATGAGACCTCGCAAAAAGTTAAGGATTCACTAAAATCTAGAAGAATCAATTATTCAAATAATTTCTCAACCTCTACCTAAACCTTTGACCCAAACCTTGTAAAAAACCCTTCAGACCCATGTGCCAATTCTAAGACCAAGTCTAGTTTCATATGGACTCATCAAGTTACGTGTTAAGGTCAAGTGTAGGTCCATGTAAACCTACTAGGTTCAATTCCAAGCTAGGTCTTGCTCCATGTAGATCTATCAGGTTTGGTTCTTTAGACCTGAACCCAGATATGACCAAAAGCCTGGACCCAGCCAACACTGGTTTAGATCAAAATTTTAAATAAATTCCCAACATTTTCCCAAATTCTCAATGTGTTTCCCAAAATGTTCCCAATAGCAACACACTTTATCCCATTACTTTGGCCAAAAGTTGAACTTGCATGCGTGGGCTAAAGGGAATCACTTCTATAAGTATATTTTGGAAATGCGAACTACAAACTTCTAACTTCTATTGGGGTGGGGGGAGGAGAATTTTCAAAGTTTCAAAAAAAAATTGAAATTATTTGAGATGCACCTGACAACTAATTAATAGACAAAGAGTAGGTGCCCCATATATCATTTGCACAAATATTTTGCCAAGTTTATTTTACTTGTTTCCCAAGTCCACTTTGCCAAATTGTAAAGTCTAAATTGTTATTTGGCTATATTTTGCCAACTTCACTTTGCCAAATCACAAAGGCCACATTGTGTAAATTGTATGTAAAAACTGCCAAGTCCACATTCCCAAGTTGCCAAGTTCACTTCGCCCTGTGGAACTGCCTGAATGAGTTTCAAGCTGCCCCCACAAATTTAAACTTGTTTGGGCTGTCCAATGGCTGAACTTCTAAATGGTCTGCCCAAGCTCCTGCCCAAAACTTAGACTGCCCAAGCTTTTTCCTTTTCACAGGATGCCTGGTCTCACCAGCCGTTCCCCCTTTTCCCTCCCTCTCTCACTCTCTCTCTCTCTCTCTCTCTCTCTCTCTCTTTTGACATGATGGATCTTTGAAGCTTTAAGGGAAGCCCTTTCAAAATTCAAAGTACTAGTGTGGGACGACAAGAGGTGAAACAGAAGTCCATTGGGATGAAGACCTAATAGATGGCCAGATCAGGCGCTGAATGCTGAAAACAACAGTAAGATGGGTTCGTTGGTAGAATTGTTTCTAGTTTGTGAATATGGGAGTTTTTTTTTTGTGTTGTCTGTTGCAAGTTAACTAGGCCAGAAGCTGTGTGGTGTGCGCTTGCTTTGCAGAAGTCTTGAATTGTGGGTTTGATGAAGGTTGGTTTGACACTCTTCATGGCTTTTGGAAATGGCGGGATTGGTTGAGGACACCGACGAATAAGAGGAGCGTGACGCTGCAAGCTAAGCATCCTCTGCCTTTTCTTTCAGTTTTGTGGAGTTGGGTTGCAGGTAGTAAGCATTTTGAATAAGTATAGTTGTGAAGTGTTTTGTCAAATCTGTGGTTGATGGGAAAAATGCCCTCAGCCATAATTCTTGTGTATCCTGACTCTGAGTATTCTTTCGCTGTGTACTAGAGTTAGGATTTAGAAGCAGAAAGACTAGCGTGTACTAAAAGAGATGTAGAGAGGTTGGAAAGGATGAAGCTCCATAGGGGACAATTATGGCCTGTCTGAGGAGAATCAGTTTGTGAGGAATATGTGAGGTTGGCATTCGAGAATTTGAGACCCATACGTTTGGGAACTCCTGGGGTAGGGGGCCTAAAGTTGAAAAAGGGAATTCTGTGTTGAGTTGGGATTCCATTTATTTCCTATCACAAGCCTGAGTTGAAGTGTTGAGGACAGCTTTTGTGGGGTTGTTGTTGTGAATATTGGTTCTGCGTAAGACCAAGATGGCCTACTAAAAGAGTCCAGAGAGTGCTAATCCAACAATTTTTACAAATATTTTTGTGTAGAAGTTTGTTCTGTTAGGAGGATAAGATCCATAGCCAGGCAGTATAGAGATACTCCAATACATGCAATGGCTAGGTAAGATTTTGGTGGTAGAATTAGTGGTCAGAAAGCAGAAACAGAGTTGTAGTTGATCAATCAGTGAATCTGTTGTGAGGGATGTCAATTGCATGTATTGGATTCTTGAGGTTTTAGGTTGCCTCCTTTTTATGTCACATTGGGCTTGAAATTATTTTTTGAGCATACACTGAGAGCAAATTGAGAGATTTTCAATTCCAACTTCCTTGTATCTATCTTATGAATGATGTGGAATTGAAACCATCCTAATTGAATGGAAGTCCAAAATCATGTATATCATAGGATGAAATAAAGTTTGTCCAAGAAACATCATCTATACTTTTATTTCATCTATGAAGTGTAATTCAGTCATAATTTTGTTTGCATTAAAGTCATCCAAATCACATGGATGAACATTTATGGAATATCATTTGTGCATTTTAATGGATGAATTAATGACACTTTATTGATGAATCTGGACAAAATTTCATGGATGAAAATTTATTTTCATGGAATAAAGTTCATCCATGAAATCATTGTTGCCAGAAAGGACATCCCTTGGCTAGGGACACCCAAAGGCATCATGGTGTTCAATGATGAGCCCAACTTTATTTTACAAACTCCTTAACAAAAAGGCACAGGTTTTGCTAGGAGGTTTGCTGATCAAGTTCAGAGGGTAGTTTGAATTCTGAAAGGGCTCAAGCTTCAAAGAGCCATAAAAAAACAAAGAGAGAGAGAGAGAGAGAGAGAGAGAGAGAGAAAGAAAGAAAGAAGCAAAGAAAAGAGATGGTGGGGGAGGGGGGCAAGCTAGTGGAAAAACAAATCAAGGGCAATATTTTCTTCTAGTCCAGAAGTTTTAGTAAACCAAAAAATATTCAGGCATTGGACATACCAGAAACTTTTAAGTTTGTTGGCAGCTTGAAGCTCATTCAGGCAGTCCATAGGATCAAGTGGACTTGGCAATTTGGCAATGTCACCATGACAATGTGGAGTTGGTGACTTGGGAACGTGGACATGGCAATGGAATGATATGGACTTTGCAATTTGGCGAAGTGGACTTGGCAAACTTGATAAAGTGAACTTGACAAAATAGCCAAATATCAAATTGGCAACGCAAACTTTGCAATTTGGCAAAGTGGACTTGGGGAACATGTAAGTTAACTTGTCAAAGTACCCAAGCACAGGCTATTTCATAGCCGCACAAGTTATGGTTACAATGAGTGTTGGCTAGTTTCAGTGTTTCCAATGGGCCCTCATATTCAAATACAACCCTGTTATCACACCCATTATGCACCCTTAGGCTTTAGGTCTAGAAACATGATGAATTGATATGCCCTTTGTGGACCTGGGGGAGACACTTAAGTTTGGGATCTACATGTGTCAAATGACCATTTTCAGGGGTATTAAATAGTTATTCAATTTATCTTTTATCATGCTATTATTATTATTTATATTTAAATATATACGTATTAAAATTATCATATATTAGTTATAATTCATTATTTCATATTATTATATATTTATATTATAATAAAATTTATTATTTGAATAAAATGTACTTTATTTTTTAACTTATTAACTTATAATTCTTACCTAACAACCAATATATTGCACCCTATATTTTAACTCACGTATTTTTTATTATTTTTTACTGGTGTTTCTCTCTTCCCCCCCCCTCCCCTGGTTGTGAACCAAATGTGTAGCATGTCTAATATGTTTGTTGGGCATCAATTGGAAAGGGGTATTGAAAGGAAATTTTCTGACAACCTTCCTCCTCTCTATGACCATGCATTGCACATCCAATTTATTTCATTGAAGAAAAGGCAAAAATTGAACCCATCCATAAAAGTTGAAGACCAAATTCATAAATAATGCACACAGAACCTGAAAGTTGTACATGAGAAAAGAAGGTAGGCATATTAGCATGAACATATAAACTCTCAATCCTCAAAGACTTGATAGAGAACTAAATAATAGTCCACCACATGAAAAGTTCATGAAAACCAAAGCCATGCCTCAACTTTCCTTCCTTCAAATGTTATGATTGAAATGTCTTTGGTTTTGTGATACATAAATGACAATCCAAAAGATCCTGCTTCTTAATCAAAATTTAAATTAGTTTCAGTAAATATGCCTTTATTAGGTAACTAGCAAAGATTATTGGTTGGGCCACCAACACACATCAACAAATTTCCTACCCACAAATGCGATCAAAATGTGTTTTGAATCATCTTCCAAATATATACGGCATCACTATAATGTATTTTGGTTTATCCCATCATTCTAGTTTGTAAACTAGGATTTTTTACTGTTGTGTTTGAACCCATCATGTACATGAAAGGCAATTTTTCATTTAGCTCATTGAGATTCATTAAACGTAGACACCGCGTCCATTACCACCTATGCAAGGAATTGGGATGCCCATCATTTATTTATTCTTGTGAAGTAGCTTGGGTACATTATGTGTATTTTGCTCAATTGTCGATGGTATATGATAATTTGATAATTGGTTCAATACCATTTGATGCGTAAGTGCAAGGCCAATATTTAGCAAAACCTAAATATATTAACTAAGAGACCTCATTCAAAAATGTGAAGGTACTACTAGTGTTGCATCACCCTAGCCAATTACAAATGTTAAGTCTATCCTAACAAAGCCTTGTTGAAGACATCTCCATTGCAAATCAATAAAGAGTGCCTTGTAAAGGTTTGTCACTATGGAATTTGTAGGTCACAAGCCAGCTATGTCATCTCTATTCCTTACTAGTCCCACAACATCACCTCACAACATCACCTCACCAAAATTGCTTGCACATTCTCAATTCCACAATCAAACTCTAAAATTTGAATTCTAAATCTCAAAATTGCTCCCAATTTTTTCAAAATCAACATTCAACTTCCCAAATCGCTCCCGGAATTTGTTCTCAATTTTGCTTGTTGAATCTCCTCCTTGCCTAAATTGTGTTACATAGAAATTTTTAAAAACAATCATAATGTTGCATTTAGAAATAACTACAACATCACAAAATTGATGAACATTGTAGAATGTTATTCCCTCATACACTTGAAGCAAAGAAGATGAAGACACACATGCACACAATAGTAGGGGGAAATTGTTGATGTAAATTGTTTGACTTGAAAAATCCAAACACAAAATTTGTGTCCCAACAACGAGTAAAAAAAGCTTCCCACAAAAACACCATACTTAACAAACTAGAGATTCAAAAAATGTTACACACAATGCAAAATTGAACGTCAATTTGCAAATACAAACGACAAAAATGTTGCAATATTTGTTGCAACTTCAACATAATGTCTATAAAGACAAACAAGGAAGAAAAATATATGGAAAAGGACAAGAAAAAGGGAATAAAAAAAAGACAATTGAAGAAAAGGAGGAGGTAGGGAAAAAGGATTTTTTTTAAAAAAATAAAGAAAGAAAAGAATAATCGTGAAAATAAAGATGAAAATAAAAAATTAGAAAAAGAAAAGAGTCGCACGAAGGAAAAACAACATCCACAAGCAAACCCAATAGCAAAAACACAAGCAAATAAATGAATAAAATTTCAACCTCTCACACAATATTGGGGCTTTGGGGTCACCTTTTTTTTGGATCTCATGAATAATGAAATTGATATTTTTTTCCCTTGGCATGAGCAAGTTTCAATTGAAGGGGTGTTTAATGAAGTGCAATGAAAATGCTCTAATCTTGTTTCCCCTTGATTGAACTAGCAACTATACTAGGATTGACTTGAAAAACACTTTCCCATGATTCATGGGGTGCCTAATGAGGTACATAATTTGACCAACATATGTGAAGATACATCATGGGTATAAATTGGACTTGTGAATCCAATTTCGCAATACAAAGAAAAAGAATTCAAATTTGTGTCATGGATGTGCAAATTCAAGAACTTTTTTTACAATTAACTACTTATGCAATATGACTTTGCTTATCAACTTGTTGAGCAAGTACTCCATAGATTTAAAAAAATCATACCCATCCATGAACATCCTTTAAGAACAAATCCACCATGAAGACTACCTTCCAAGAATCAAAGGCCTTGGCATTCAACATTGTTAGATGGTAGCTTGAAGGTATCCTATCCAATGAGGAACTATCCATCCATGAAGATGACCAAAGTAATCCAATGAGGTAAAATTATTCATACTTAATTATTTTTGGAAAATTTTAATATCTTCCTACCTATTTTTGGCAATGTTTTAGTATAAACTTTAACATAATAATATTTTTTTAATTAAATATTTTGAGAATATTCCTGATTAAAAATAGTGACATAAAGGGGTGGGTGCAACTCACTATTGAATGCTTGCATGGTTTCTTTCATGAGGGACATCAACCATAATTTTTTTACTTCATTTACATAAAAAAAGGTATTGTTTAGGGGATATTATGTGAAAGAACCTTTTTTCCTCACCCTATTATTAAGTAACTTTTAAATTTCACATATTTAAACCACTCAAAATTTAATTATAATTTGTTTACATCAAGTTATGATAATCCGTTATTTTTATTATTTTTATTACTTGAAGTTGGTAGGAGTGATGATGATGCAATTAAACATCATAAGATCATATAGTAAAGCTACTTTTTTTGACATATCATATGTACTTAACATATCTTTCATCTAAATAATTAGGAGATGATAGAAAAAAATACCCACCTCATTGAAGCATTCTTCAGTTCATGTTCCTTCATGTTGGATTGCTAGTCCATTTACTAGTATTAGTCCATGTATTAACCTACTATTTGAACCTACTAATAACTAATACTTAAAAAATCTAATTCATTTTTTTATTATTTTTATAATATCAAGATTAGCACATGCCTTATATATCAATCATTTTTTAAGCAAATATAATATTATTAAAGGACTAATTAATTTTTTTTTTTTACCCAACAACCTATATATCTAGGACCTATATTTTTTTTCATGTATTTTGTAAACTCAAAGGAAAACGTTCCCCTTGGGTTACTTTAAAAGCTTATTTAAATTTTGATTTTGAATTGTTTCTCATAATTAGTACATTGATAGTAAATATGACACATATAATATGCATACATTCCATAAAGTTGACATTTTCATTTCATGAGTTTTCATGAAAAGTCATGAAAACAACTTTGACATTAACCATTCATTTGAAATATCAACATTTTAAAAAATAAAAGACTAATTCTCATGTAACCTCATGTGTTTACCTTTTGCCTACACTTGGTTAGTGAATGATACAAATTAAATACTTCTCCTTCCAATGAGGTAGATATTAAATACCATTCATACATCTTGTCAAATCATGAACTTAGGTAATGCAAATTTGGGATCAATTCATTCATGTAAACCCAACCAATGGTTATTTTCTAATTGGAAAGTAAGACATATATTTATATTGTAGGCCTTATCGATGGATTCCTGTCTTTGTGTAGTGACAAGTTATGTATTTTATGATTGGATGATGTTTGTTAACACATCAACTTCAAGACTACTAGTTTAATTTGAGCCCATATTTCACATCCCATATTTTTGGTCTTCTTTCCTAACAAAAAGCATATTAGGTAGTGTTTAGTATGTGACCTTGCAAATTAAAATTAATTCAATAAAAGTCAAAACATGTTGTTTTGGCTTAGTAAAATGGTTTTGGCCCAACATTTTTCATTGTTTGTTGAAGTTGGCAAAACATAACACCTATTAAAAAACAATGTAAGAAATCTGATTTGATTATTTTTCCATTTTTTGATTGGCCAATCATAGTGTTTGGTTAAGGTGGTTTGATGGTGTCCACCTAGGGAAAAGACAACATATCTATGCAAGATTTGGGGATAAAAATTTAGGGCAATCTTCAACCAATGTGAAGATGACAATTGTCATGTTTTTAAAATGAAATTTTAAGATTGATGTTATTTTTGTTGTTTGGTTGATAGCCATTCCATCAAATTTGAAAGTGAATAGTCTCTCATTACTATGAAGGAGAACAAGAGATGTTTTTTCAATTGATCAAAATTCGCTAGGCTAGATTTTTCCACAAAATTCAATATTGCAACTATTAAATTGTCTCCACAACAACTTGAAACCCAAACATAGGTTAAGAGTTTCTAACTCAAATGATGCTTGGAATGCTTGAAGACTACAAACTTGTTTGACAATTATTACTTCAAAACGTTGTGGTCCACTTCCAACTTTGAGGAGGATTAAAGCCTTTCTCTTTAAGGTTGTGGAAGATGGTGTTTGATGAGGATTTTGGTTTCAACTAAACAATTGCTTTGTTGTTTGAAACATCCAAGTGTTAATCATTCTCACAAGCAATATGAAGTCACATGATTCATATCACTTAGTTGGTTCCTATCAAAAGAGGTTTCATTTGTTTTTTTTTTTTTTTCCTCAATTTCAATCTTTTCTTTAATTAGCATACACATCAACATTACAGAAAACATGTGAAGGTTTGTGGGGGATGTAGGTGTCATCAAGTGTAAAATACAACAAAAGCAATTTTAGAACATTCAATGGAACAATTTTTTTCATTAGACCAATTATAGTCTAGTGTTAAAATTCTAGATTCATCGATTTAAACATTTTAAAATCTTGGAGTTCTAAGCTCTCTTCATGGAAAAATTAATTATGCATGCACAAATGGTACAATTTTATCCATTAGTGAAGGGGAACTACCATGTGCTTAATGATCCTTGTGGACCTATGTGGGGTAACAAGCTATAATTATTGCAAACATGTTTTCCAAGTATTAATAATATTCTTGCAATTGTGTTAAATTAGACTATACACATATATGTCCATGGCAAAACTACATTCTCTTACATAATTTAGCGTTCCATGTGTTATTTTATTTACATGTCATTGTTTCAAATGGCAATCATTAATTAATTTGATGAGTGTTTTAGGTAGATTGCACAAAACAATGTTTCATCACATGTTGTGCACGATAGGTGTGATGGTTGAATGGGTGAAAACTTGTTTAGGAGTGGTGAAGCTCCTTGTGAAAGTTTGTAGTCATGATATGTGAAGTTTTTTATGTTATTTCAATTCTAGGGTTAAGGTGTTTTAGTTAACACCAATGAGCCAAAAACTAAATTTATAAACATAATTTTCATGCTAGCTCACGAACCATTGGTGGTTTGGTAAGCTATTTGTTGCAATTGGACAAATATCTTCAAGGCTATTCTTCTATGAATTCAAAATTTAAAATTAGGTAAATGGGAAGTGTGAAAGAAGAAAAATTAATATGGACATGCAATGAAACTTAGTTATAGCCATGATTGCCAACAACATTGAATGGCTTTGGGAGTTTAATATTCACCATAGGATTTTGCTTCATCTTTCATTAAATTTCACCTTATCAACTTGGCATAAACTATTGTTATGCAAACCATTGAAGCATAACATGATTTTGATAAAATGGAAACTATGGTCGTGGTGACGGCAATATCAAAGAATTTTTTTTTACAAGTTGAAGTTAATGCACAAAAAACTTTTAAAAAAACCTAGAATGCAAAGAAAAAGAAAGTAATGTAACCGCTTGTTATATGACGTCAACTTTTAATGGCGGGAATCAAAATTGTGTCTAATGATGATGATCAACTAACCATTAACAAGGAAGACCAATCATCACTGCTTCAATTAGCAATGGTGACAAACAAGGGTGTAGTTTTGTTTCTTGGCATTGAGGAAATTGCAATAACATAACAACTTCCATGTGTTACTAGTGATGACATGAAACCAAACAACCAATTCAACACTTGTTTGTTTGATTGTTAGCAAAGTGCTTTCAATAACCATGTTGTTGAAATACATATTCAAAATCCTCACAAGCCTAAGTTATTGATGCTATAAATGTTGAAAGATTGAAGTGTGATAGTGTACACAAGGAATCTAATGTTGGTTTATAGTGCTCATTATCAAAAGGTGTAGACAACAATGGTAACAAAAGTGGAGACCATGTCAACATGAATAGTGTAGATGTTTTAGCATTATTCAAAAAACAACAATAAACAAATCTTTTGAATGTGGATGTTGTTGATGGTGTTATTTTAGTTGTCAGAATAACCTTGATGTAGAAGGAGGTTCTTGTAATTAATTTGTCAAGAGTGGATTTCTTCATGCCAATGTCAAAATGGCAAGATTTTTAAAAACCTATAAGATGAAAACACATTACAATGACCATTATAGATTATCACAGTTCATATTTTCCTAGTTCCAAGTTACAATATTGTACACAATTCAAATGCATTATGAAAATTATAAAAAAAAAGGACACAACTAAATGAAGTTAACATTTTTATTTTTCCAAACTTGAAGTTATTACACCAAAATCATCGATATTCAATCAAAGATGAATAAATAAAACAACTGACATAATGCATAATGAAATGGTTTTGGACTTAATATTTATAATGAATCTAGTCTAGTGTATTCATAACTTTGAGAAATATTAAAAATAAAAAAATTTATAACATTTAAGTTCAAAAAATCTAGGAAGAAAACATTTCATTTTTTGGTGTTATTTCACATTAAGGACTTCAAACACTGCAATAATTTACAAAGTCCATTTAGATATTTAATTTTTTTTTTTTTTCAAAACTTACCTTTCACAAAGATGTTTAAAAAGATTCATAGAAAGATCACTTAAAATTAATTATTAGTAATTTCATTATAAATAATAGGATTTTTTTTTTCTAGAAATTGATTTTATTTTGAAATATTTATGGATTAAAAAGTTGTAATTTTTTGTCCATCCTAGTGTGCTTTCACCCTACAAAAGCAACACTTGAACCAATGTCAGAATAATTAATGTAGAAGGAGGTTCCTACAATTAACTCATTAAAGATTGCTAAGGCAATAGAATTTTTTTTGATCCAAAACAAAAGTTTTAAGGATAATTTTAGTTGATAGATGTTTTGATTTTGTGGATAAGGAAGGAAACAAATGATTTTTATTCATGCAAGATCATAGATGGGATTAATGACTCCTTGCAAACGGTCACATGCTCAAATCTTGCTAGTGCATGCTAGGCGTGGTAAATTTAGTTATCATGTGTTGACTGCATAAATTGGTTATCTAAAGTGTGTGAATTTTGGGATGTCTAGGACTAGAGGGGAAGAATTAGGTGGTTCAAGTGCCTTGTTCAAGCATGTTCAAATGTGAAGGAAGGAACAATCCTGAAGGGAATGAATAAATATTTAAATCTAATGTATCCTTTTGAAATAGATGTTTTATACACATGGATTGTAGAAGTTGAACTACTATGTAATCACAGCAAAAATCGTAGATAGAAGGTCAAAAATTGCTTCAGTTCAAGGTGCATAGCACGACGATGAACAACATTTAGTCTCACATCTATGAAGCATGTGTAGAAGGTTGGACTTGAATAGAGAAATCCTTGGATTGAATCTAATAAATAGCTGACCAATACATAACTCGCATTCGATAATAATACATTGTATAACAATATATGATTATTAACAACTTATCGCATTTGGTTAAACATATTCTATCAAAACAATGTGTATGAGAAACAACCAGACTTTTTGAACAAATCATAACTTCATTCAACAAAAGTACAACGATATATGATTCACAACTTATCATATTTGATCAAACAATTCATCTTAGCGATGCACATGAGGAACAATGAAACCTTTTGGGTGGGTGGATCATAAACTTATTGATTTTAGATTCAAATTACCTAACCATGCCCATATTTCCCATCCCATATTTGCTGACCCTCTTTCCCACCTAACAGTTGATTCATACCTACCCCTTGGTTTAGGTCATCGAGGCAAAGCCTACTACCATCTGGGGACTAGCTACTACTGCATGGAGATAACAAGGGTCCCTACTAGTAGTGGTAGCCAGTCCCAAGAAGACTGTCACCCAATAGATTTTAGATCTTACCCTAATTGAGTGTGAAAGAGTCCTTGGGATGGCAGAGGGGCATTCAGATGTGGGCCATCCAGGGTGTGGTACATTATATCTGCCCATAAACCCTAAACCCATCTCAGATGTACCACCCTCTATAGTGCACAGTACCAGGGTTAGTTGGCTGTTGACCTTTGGAACTGAAACAAATATACATTTTGTGTAGTGTGGAAAGGGGCTTGTCCACCTAGGAACATGTCCAACCCGGTTGGGCTAGAGACCGTACCAACAGGTGGAAATGGGTTCTACCAGGGCTTGTTCCAGAGCATAACCGCTGTTTCCCCACCGTTGATTCACATCACAAGTGGAACTGGAAAGGGGCTGGTCCACTTAGGAACAAGTCGAACCTGGTTGGGCTAGAGACTATCCCGACAAGGTGGAAATGGGTTCTACCACGGCTTGTTCCCGAGCGTAATCGCTGTTTCCCCACCGTTGATTCACATCATTATGCTATTCCTCACCGTTGATTGATATGCATCAATACAATATTTGTTACCTTCAATTGACATTACAAGTGGAACTGGCTAAACCAAAAGTGGAACTGGCAAAACCAAAAGTGGAAATCGTAGATGACCGACCACCTGGTGGGCCTCCTGATCAGGAAAAACCCATTTAAAAAAACAGTACCTGAATAAGACACTGGAACCGGTTACAAGCCATGGTCGGTGCATTAGATAGCCAGCTGCACTTGCGGTATTCCCATCGACCATAAGGGAGTACATATATGGCCTTTTGGCTGGAGAAGCATTTTGATGTTCGATACCTCCTAAGGACCACGACAAAAACCTATTTCGACCTATTTAATGGGAATTATTAATTTCCTAAGTTTGGCATATCTTGAGGAAAAAGAAAATCCCAAATTGCCATAGTTTTATAATAGGTTTTCCAGAAGGTAGCCAAGAATAAAGAAAGATCCTTATATTAAATTTTTTTTACTTTAGTATTTGGTGTATAGCCAAATCTGCCAAATCTGGCTAAATTTACTTGTGAATGGTCGGTTGGTCACAGCCAGAGTTAACCAATACCCACATGCAAGACCACCATGGATGGTTGGTATGTGGATATGACACTTCTTTTCCATTGGGTTCTGGGTCCCCAAGTAACCTCCCCTAGCTGAGAGCTGTAAAAGTATGTTCTAAAATCCATCCAATTGGATGACCATAAAATGAAAAATAGGGATGGTGCGTCTGTGGGTGCTGGGACACATCAGCTCGATGGTGGTAAAAGTGTGCGGACGGATGAAGGGTTCTAAAATTCAACCGGATGGCCTCAAAACGGGGGTGATGTGTTCATGGGTGCTGGGTCATCACACCAGCCATTCGTCATCACTTTGTGTACATTACAAATTGCAGCGAATTTTTAAAAAAAAAAACACCTCCAACTAATGCCTCATCACGGGCTCTAGGCTCTAGTGGTTGCATGTTCGGCAGTTGTTGTTGAGTTTGCGGCTTGTGGGCCACCGAGTAGTAGTTTCAAACACCGGGAATTGTAGGATGGGTCGATAAAAACTAAAGAATGGAAGGACCGAACATAGGAGGAACCTCTCATTCACTAAAAAGCCTATGGGGACTTGGCATGTATGTAACTAATGACAAAGAAGAAGGTTGCTTTTGTCACTCAGAGTGTACTACCATGGAAGTGTAAGAACTCTCAACTTTTCCCCCACTAACCCGTTATCAATAAAATACCGATTTAAAGGCCAGGCTTCCTAAGCAACCAAGTTGTGGAGTCAAACAATAGGGTTATCAATAAAAATACCAATTTAAAGGTGTGGCTTCCTAAGCAACGAAGTTGTGGAGTCAAACAATAGGACCAATTTAAAGGTGTGGCTTCCCAAGCAACCAAGTTGTGGAGTCAACATTAGGGTTATCCATAAAATACCAATTTAAAGGCATGGCTTCCAAGCAACCAAGTTGTGGAGACAACAATGAACCTCTCATTCACAAGGCAAAATGAAGAGGGTTGCCTTTCTCTCATTATGTAAGTAAAGTGTCAGCCTTTTTATTTTTCACTTTTATCATTTTCTTTTCAAAGTTGGGCTTCATGTTATCGGGTACTACCAATGATAATCAAACTGATGGAAAAAATGAATTGATTTTGTAAAAATTAAATTCCATTCCAATTGCAAAATATTGAATGTCATTGCATGCAACTTGAATTGAATTGAATTCAAATTCTTAAATTAAAATCAAATTCAATTAAAGAGAAAATGAGATTGAAATTGCTGCAGAAAATATTAGAATTTGCTTCTGACTATGATATTGAAAAGACACGTATTTGAAAAAAAAAAAAAATCTTTTTATTTCTCTTTATTTAAGAATCGATTGAACAAATTTCAATTTGGAACTGTGCAAAGGGACAACTTATGGAACCAAAAGTTATCTGATCTAAACTAGTTCTGATGAATCATCATGGGAATTTTTAAAAAAAGTTTACTTATATACACCTTCCTCATCACTATGATCTTCCTATATAACTTCAAAAGATTTGCTCTCTAATTTTTAACAGGTTGCACTACATGTGACAATGATGCTCTTAAAAGATTAAGAAAATTTTTAAATATAAGAAAATGATGAAAACAGGAAAAAAAGGTGAAGAGAGTGGAACAAACAACAAACCCCTGAAATATTCTGCTTGACAGTGCTTGTCAAATAGAAAAGGGCAAAAAAGAAAAGAAGCCAGTGCTTTAGGATGGGGGAGAAGAAGGTCCCATATTGTTTTTTGTCTTTTGCTTTGTCTTTCAATTTTCCAATGTAATAAATAGAGAGCCATGCCAAGTTTCACTGACTTTTTCTAGCCCAAAAAAGAAAAGTGAATCGCTGGTTTTTTGGAGAGAGCAATAGAGTTTTCCTTAAAGTCATCCTGTCTTCACCCTGTCTTTGGGCCTCTTTTCACCCCCTTACCCCCTCTTTGAGTGAGGTCTGCAAAGTAAGGAAGTTTTATTAAATCTGGGTATGAAATGCTGAAACTCAGCATTTAGTGCACAAAGATCGAGATAATTATAGTAGTTGTACATGTAGCAGCAGTGAAAATGTATGTAGCAGCAGTGGAGGCGCTCAGGAAAAAGGAAAGAGGGGGTCAAAATCGGATGAAACTCAGTTTGGCACCAAAAAAAAAATGGGGCATTTCTGAGTTTCACACCTCTGCTGAAGGCTAATTTACTTGTTTACAGGGTTTTTTTTTTTTGGTGTGAATCTCACCCGATTTTGGACTTAAGAAAAGCAGAAAACTTAAAAGTCAGGGTTCTGGTGCTGTGTTTTCCTGACTTTATGGAAAACTCTAATGTATGGTAATTTTTGCTGTTCTTTTGAGCTTTGCACTTTTTGAATGTAATGAAAGCTATGCCAAGTTTTCTATCTCATTTTGTTTCAGCCCAATGAAAAGAATAGCGAATTCAGGATCTTTCTTCTGAAGGAATGTACTCACAACACTCTTTGAGGATATTGTCCTAAGATATGAGAGATACACAAAGATTCACAGAGGACCCCACAGAGCTGCAAAGATGCATAGAACCACCACACACATGACCTTGGGAGAAGGCAGGCAGTCAGTACTCTGTACACACAGCAAAGCTAGTAGGCTAATGGAAAGAGGGTTCTGGAAGAAGTCTCTGGTTCCCTACTCTGCAGAGCTTAGGCTAGCACCAAAGGAATCACATTCATTTTTTAGGTTTTAGTACTTCACAAATAACTGGTTTCACACTACTATAATCATCCCTTAACAGGCCTCAAACCATCTACCAATTGGGGTTCCTGATCAGTGTTTACCAATGGCATTGTGTGATCAACGTTTTTTTTGGGTCCAGAATTTTGACTGCCCAAAATGTGAAAAATAAAAATACAAAGGGAATATTCTTTCCCCAAAAAATTCTGGAAAAAATGACCAAATTTGGAAGAAGAATTGCAAGTTTTTGTCACATTTATAACCTAATTTTAGTTTTGTAGCACTTAAAACCTAGTTTTAAAAAAAATATTTAGACAAGTTCTAAGAACTTGTGGCCATTTAATGCTAAATCCTTCTTGGGATGCTAACCAATGATGCAACATCAAACAATTGAAGAAAAAAATCATTAGGTGTGATGCAACATTTTTGGACTCCCAGGTTTCATGCTACATTTAGACCTTTTAAAAAAAACATTCATATACAAATGACATGGTGTAAATTTTGCCACATTTTTGAACTCCCAAATTTCTAGTTACATTATGGCCTAAGATAAAGTTTTACAACAATGCTAAGTGTGCAGATATTGTTACAACAATTAAATTTAACTTCCAAATTGGGTTGTGCTTTTAGGTAGCCTAGGATAAATTCGAGTTGCAATACCACAAATTAAATGTAAAACTTTGCACTTGATAGAATTATGTGCAAACCATCCATCAATCAACCATTGAAAGACTTGCTTGTTGCAATGGCTTGTCGCAATGGTGTGTGTGTGTGTGTGTTTGGAGGGGGTGGGGCATTGTTTATTGGGTGCCCAAGAGAAAAAACACATTGCAAAACATGGTTTTTTTTTCCAATTTTGTGATTTAAAAAATTCGGCAAATATTTCCAACAAAAAAAAAAGCAACATTAGTTGAATTCACACTAAAAAAAAACCAAAAATTTCCAATTTGTTGGTGGAAAAAAAAATTGTTGACCCAAAAAGAAAAAAAGACAAACAAATACAATGATTGCAACACAAGAGCTAATGTTCATAATCCCCTTTGAGCCAACAACAAAGTCTCTCCTCCACCTCCAAGAATCAGGATTTCACCTGATGATGCAACAACAGCAACAAGCAGCACCAGCACCACCAGGTACACTTGTGATGATTTTTTTTGGGTTTAGGGTTTGTTTTTCTGTTGTTGCTTTGGATAGTGGAGATTATGGTGATGTGTTTTCTGTGCCCAAAACCCAACACCTCCCTCTCTTGCTGCACACACACACACACACACACACACTCTCTGTCTCTCTGCCTCTCTCTCTGTGGGGTGTCCAACTTCCCTGGCACTACCTCTTCAACTGTTTGCTGAACTGCACCCATGTAGACAGACAGACAGCTAGCTTAGCTTTGTTGGCGTCAGAAATAAGGGTGTGGGACAGAGTTTGCCCCCCACCCAAGAAGGTGGACTTAGAAAGAGGTGGAAGGGAAGCAAACAAGCTCAAGATCTCACTATTCACAGTACAACTATCTGGCAACAGACTGACTGACACATCCTGCAGAAGCTCCCCTGAGACATTTTTTTACATTGAGAAGTTGATGGTGTTCTTCCCACCTGCTCCTTTCCTGCACAATACCCAAGTAACTTCACCCCAGTCGTGCATCTTCTGCTGAAATTTTTTTAATGAAATGCAGCTGGCCTCTTGGGACCACCCCCCACCCCCCCCCTCAC
>Ga0116227_10000781_pt1 | contig 65842 bp, 51 predicted proteins | sample S1TSphgellanicum_FD_89693 | JGI IMG/M metagenome (GOLD analysis project Ga0116227, IMG submission 89693) | Host-associated microbial communities from peat moss isolated from Minnesota, USA - S1T2_Fb - Sphagnum magellanicum MG | ecosystem: Host-associated > Plants > Peat moss > Unclassified...
AAAGGGAAGGAGAAGTTGTTGACGCAAAACGAGATAATGGCGGGGGGGGGGGGTGGGGGGGGGGGGGAATTGCTTCCAAATTCAAAGAAGAAATAAATCTTAGAGTAGTAGTTTATGGGTTAAGAAAGAGGTTAAGAAAGAGGGTTCTTGATCACTAGCCTATATAGAATCAAGGAAGTCAAATTCAAGAGGCTCTACATCATCACTATAGTTTGCTAGAGTCAAAGTTGGCTAGTGTGTGTGCTAAAATTTGAAGTAAGGAGGAACAAGAGAAGAAAACTAGTTAGTTTTGGGTTTGATTTGGACTAAAAAAAAACCTACAAAAGCAGAAAGCCAGCCCAACTCAAATGGAAACAAGACCCTGAATCCCTCACTAACCCATTGTCACAAACTCAAAATAACTGCTAAGTCAAACTATAAAATAAGCTTTCCATGTCTAGAGTCTGGAGCCAAACCTTCAAAACCTCCAGAGTGGAGTAGAGTGGAGTGGAGTGGAGTGGTGAAGGTTTGGCTCCAGAGTCCAAAGACTCCAGATATGGAATCTGCTTTCCGAGTTGAAATGTGAAACACATGCAGGCTGACTATAGACATATAAAGTGGGCTTTGTTGTTCCAAAATGCCAAAATGTACACTATAGCAACATGGGTTTTCAAACATGAGGTAAACTTAGAAACCCCCTTGCCTATTTTTGCATTTACAGATCCTTTCCTTTTTTTTTTCCTCTCTCTCTCTCTCTCTTTCCATTTCTTCTTAAATCATGAAACCCTGCCAAACTTGATAAAAAAAAAGCATCCAAGAAAGGGAGAGAAAAAGAAACAAGGGGCAAGGACCAAAGTCCAACCAAGCAAAGAGCCCAAAAGAGGCGGGCCAACAAGGAGGCAAGGGAATTCACTAAGCATCGAAACCTAAAGAAAGGGGAAGTAAACCCAATAAAACTCCAAGCCTAGAAGAACCCTCCCTTGCAGTAACTCAAGAAAGGGGAGGCAAATCCTATGAAACTCCAAGCCTAGAAGAACTCTCCCTTGCAGGAACTCAAGAAAGGGGAGGTAAAGTAAACCCCATAAAACTCCAAGCCTAGAAGAACCCTCCCACATGTAAGTAAAGAAAGGCCTGTTTCTATGTTGCTATAGCCTAGCTGTTGCTGGAATAAGCCTACTTTTTTTTCTATTGAAAGAAAGGCAGCATTTGTTTAGAAATCAAGTTTCAACTGACTAAGCTCTTTTTTAAGGATGGGGCTAGAGACCATGGAAAACCCACCTTTACAGTTGATTCTAATCTTCTAAGGCTGCTGCATTTGCCTTAATTCAAGTTTCAACTCACCAAGCTTCTTTTTTTTTAAAGTATGGGCTAGAGGACAATGGAAAACTAGCTTTACAGTTCACCCCCAAAAGACTTTTGACCACTAATTATTATGTGACTTAGCTCACACCACCATTGCAATATGCACCCACCCATTGGAAACCCCTTTTGACTCAAACTTCAGTTGTGGTTCAAGAAGCACAATGGAGGAGTTACTAGGGTTCCACCTTGGTAATATATCCTGTAAACCCTCTTATTTCCATCTTACACTACCTAACTAATTACCTATGTGAGCGGGTGACTATTGAGGTTGGGCGGTTCTTTTACCCAATGTCAATTCTTTGTCAATTTTTTTATCAATTATATATGGATATCACTTGTGAAAATCATTTCATCAAAGAAGAGCCCTTGGCCCTAGATTTGTCGTACTTTGAGCCATGCTCCGATCCAAGAATAGTCTTTTTTTTTCAAAAATTCAAACACACATTTTGCCCCGACACCAATGAACAATTCTGGTTCTTTGACAAAGAACCAGAGTGTGTAACTTTTTGAGAACCACTAGTTTTCCAACAAGGCCCTAGGGTTTTTTGAGCTTCTTGTGAGTAAGTGCAATGAAGAAATTGGGAGCACAATTGATAGGTGGAATGTTGCATTATGTTCCTTTGATTTGTTCTTGAATGTGACTTCAAAAGGAGAATTTTTTGTGCCATTACTTCCCTTTTTGCTTTTATTCTAATAAGGCAAATGTATTGGAATTCAAGTTAGATAAAGATAACCAAATTCCACAATAATTTTTTTTTTAAAATTGTCTTTAATCATCTTCATCTTACATCTTGTGGTTTTTTTTTTTTCATTCTTCTCCTCTCCCTATCACCAATCTCAAAAATGTTTGATGTTTTATGTAATGCAAGTTTTCTTTTCTTAACTTGTGATTAGCACTTGGCATTATTTATTTGCTATTGGTGTTTGTTGTGAGCTTCTCACCGCATCACTTTTGATATCAACTAGCACATTCTACCTTTTGTTTTTTTCTTCTTTCAACTTGCAAGTTTGTCTCCATTGCTTTTTTCATGATTCCTACACTTCTCTCACAAGATCCTAATTATGTACTACCATTTTGATGGAGTTAACAATTCCAAATGTTTAACATGCAGCCCAAACTAAGTACTAACAAGGTTACATTGTTCATGGGGCTTTAACAAGATATGATAACAATAACAACATTGTGAACAATACTATAGAGCAAGAACACCCTTTTGATAGGTTAGTAATCGTGAGCTTGTTATAAAAAGAGGTGTTTTGGAAAGTTTGAAAAGGCAAGCAAAAGGTTGGAAGCCTCATCACATAAATTTAACCATTTAGGCCTTCTTAAAGGTGAACAATAACCAATTTGTTGATTTAAAAAGTAGTCAAATCATGCAATGCATAGTTTGCCACAATGAAATGGTTGGCCCAAAATTTCAACCTCATGCACTAGGTGCCACAAAGGCTTCATTGCTTACTAGAAAACTAATGGCATATTACCATGAAAAAACATGTCAAGCAAGATCACATAAGTTTACTTTAAAAATATGTAGAAGAGACAAATGTTCATCCTTGAAACCTTCTTGAACAGGAACCAGCAAATAAACAGTAGAATGTAACCTCAAATGCCATCTTTGAACTTTTGTTTGTTGCAAATCCATTCTTAAAAAATAAGTGACATAGAAAGGGTTCTTGGAAGATCTATCATTTTGTTTGTGATCAAAGGTTTTTTGTTACAAAAGAATGTCAAATCTATTTGGTTTCCACATATTGGCATATTAGTTGTGCCCAAAGTTGGTGTTTTGATTCAAGAAAGTTTTCACTTAAAAAGTTATTAATACATTAAGGAATAAGACCTTGGTTGAATATGTGCAACCTACCTTGCTTAATTTCTTGTCAAACATGTGCACTTCTAATCTTTGGATGTCAAAAAGGGCCCATGATGTTTTTATATTCAATGGTTGGAGCTCAAACATGTCACAATTGGCTTGTTTGAAACAAGTGATATAAGTCATGATACAATGGTTATAAGGTTAAAACAACTCCTTAACAACTTTGATTTCACACAAAAGATTGTGTCTTATGTCAAAAGCAAAACATCCAATTTGCAAACCTATGTAAATAACTTTTAATTTGATTGTTTCATGTGATAGCCTTGGCATGTTTATACCATTTAATCGCTTTTGTTATGGGCATGCACCATCAAAAGTATGCCAATATGCTACTACGTATGACAAGGTGGCTCATGGATTATGTTATGCGTCAATATATTACATGCAAATAGATATCCAAAAGTTTATCACATACCAAAAAAATTCAACAAGGGGAGGTATGTGTGAAACAAAGCTTGCATGGATTCTAATTTGGAAACCCCACAAATTGAACACCCTAGTAAAATCAAGGTATTATTGTGGACTATAACCATAATTTTTTGAAGGGATTTTATGACTGATTTTTTCAAGTTTTCATGCATATTAGAAAATCAAATATTTCTTCCATGGAACTAGAAAAGGGGACTTGTAAGCTTGCAAGTCCTTTTTTTCCATGAGCTTCAATTTTCTCATGGCTAGATTTTGATGGATTATTTTCAATTTCATATCTACCCTATGTGTCGTTCCTTTGTGATCTATGTTATTTGCTTTTGGTTGTAGGTTTGCAAGTCATGTTTTGTTGTTTCAAGATGCTCTAATTTATTGAAGTGTTATTGCATTGTGTTATAAACAACAAATAGTGACATTGTAGGGACATTGTGTTCCATTTCCAATAAGTTAGGCAACTTGTGAAAATGTTGTGAAAGTAGTCACCAATCATGATTACATGTGTCCTAATTCAAAGTCATGAACATTGATTTCTTGGAAACACAATGTAATTTATCATAACCAACACTATTACAACAACACAATTTTTTGCTAATAGCATTGTGACTAAGATGATTGGAAAGCTCATTTATTTGAAATTTTAGTCAAATTGAAATTATGTTCAATTTGACTAAAATCAAATCTAGGTATGTATGTTTTAAATGCAAAAAAAAGGTTATTTAATCAAAATGGACATTATATTGTTGAACATATAATGTATATGGCACCCACATGGAATGATCTAACTGAATAATGTGACTAATATGATTTAAATCAATCACCTAAATATGAATGATTATGGTTTTAATGGTAACTTAATGATATGGCAAAACTTTTGATAATATGGTTAATTGGAAGGAAGTGAAGGTTCAAACCACACTTTGGACATGTGCCCACAATGTCATCATGACAACCTATCGTAGGTTTGTCAAATTCAAGAACATATAAATAAATAATTCAACAATATAATCACAAGTCTAATGCAACTTTGGATTTGTCCATAGTTTAAATTTTTTTAAAAAAATTATTAGTATTATTAGATTATACAATTATATATTAATATTTAAAATTAATATTGTCGCATCAATTAATAGCTTTTGTGATTTGATTAAAATGATAAAAAACGTTTTTGGCATAAATGACTAGTCCAACCTAAATAAAGACAATTTTGTCCACTATTTATTTTCATTGAAATTTCAATAATAAAAACCAATGTAAAAGTACACATTTGTAATGATGAAAAATGTGTGATATTTGTGATGAATTGGCATGATGTTCTTGACAACTTAGCTAATGCCCAAAAGGAAATGTTTTTAATGCGTAATTGGAAGAACTCATGGTTTGCATGAAACACCAAGTGCTAGATGTTTTTCAACCTTTCCTTTATTTTTTACATGGATTTCATAGGAAAAAGGTTCACAATATAGTGGCTTTGATGTTGGATTTAAAGTTCAAAAGTATGTGCATGGTGACCATTACCTCGTTCATGAAAATGCTTATGATTTGGTTACTCAATATGATGGACATTTATTGTTGTGTGTACTAATTCATTATTACAACTTGTTGATGCCCATTATGTTTCATGAGGTTCAAGTGTATAACTTTGATTTTGAATGAAATGATTCATTTCAATTATGAGGTTGAATGCAAAAAAATTGAAAAAAATGTGTTGCATAGGAACTTGATGCATTTTGTCTATCATGGTGATGTAAACAACTACAAGAGTGCATTTTTTTGGTGGCTCACATAAGAGCATAGGTTTCCAACCATGGCTCCATTAACTTAATAAATTATAGGATTTCAATTAATCAAATTATGATACACCCATAGGTTTGTCAAATGAATTCAACAATAAAAAACTTAATGATTATTGATTTTATATTGGAATGCAAACCTAATACATGTTCCCTAACACTGAAGAAAGATATGGGGGATGGGAGCTTTTATATGGGACTAAAACAAACTCACATGAAATAAGAGTTCAAAGTGAAAGTAATATGACAAACCAAGAAAAATGGCAATTAATACAATTTGAAATTAAAACAGTGCACAAATGAACCATGGGCAACCTAACTCATGAAACATACCATGGCCTAGATTTGGGAGAAAGTCGCCACTCTCCTCTTTATAGTATAATGATATGGTTGCATCAAAGTGGTTAAAAGTCTTAAGATTCCTAAAAAGGAATCTTGATTCTTAAGAAATTTCCAAGTTATGAATACCATAACTTTGTGGGTTCATGACTTTTTAAAAGCTCCAATTGAAAAACTTTCAACTAAAAAGTTGTAAACTTTGAAAAAAAATTTAATGTTATATCACACACTCCAATCAAAGGTGTTTTGACTCTTGTTTTTTAGGTTTTAATGGTCAATAATTAATCAAAACACACTTTGTGATCTTTGGATTTTTTTATGTTCCTTGTTCTTTCTTTCACTTTGGTCACAATTTGAATACCCAAAAAGACTTTTGCATTACAAATGACTCCAATTCACAAAATTTAACTATGGACATATATATATTTCCTTTATATTATATCTTCAAATTGGAATGACCAAGGAGTTTTATAGGTAGCAATAACACAAAGATGGTTAGTTTTTAAAATATGGTACGTAATGTAATGTCCTTGAGATTCCTAAAAAACAAACTTTAGGATGTGCCCCAATAATTTTAATATTTTATAAGAATCAATAGGAATAATAAAATTATGTCCAATTGCACCAATTTTGAATAAAAAACAAATGACGTTATTAGATATCAATTTCCATTAAAAATTTTCCAATTTCATTTTCCAATTTCTTGATAAAGTGTTTGAAAAATACATATGGATGGTTAATATTTAGTATATAGTTAATTATGAGACAATGATACAATTGAAAAGCATTTCATGTCCATACACCATCTATTTGACATATTGAAATTACAAAAAATGGTCACTTTTAACCAATCAATTTGCAATTACATGCAACTGGTTACCACATGCAATTATTTTGGACATTCATGGAATTAAACAGTTGCCATTCTATAATTTCTAATATATATGGTAGTGTAGGCAAGTAGTTTGTAACTAATGATGCAAAAAACTAAGGTTTTCCATCCAAGTGTATTATTTTACTATTTAGTCACACATGTGACCACCTTATGGTTATGTATTCAACTAATATGCAATTACTAGTCTATAGTAATATGTGGGCAAGGCTACCTAGACACTTAGTTAAATAGGTTACACTACATACCTAACTATTTTGTAGGTAGGTAGGTTAGGTTACATTACACTATCTACATAAATAACTAGGCTAACCTAAGAAACCTACTTAGCTTTGTTAGCAACTATTAAATATTGACATAATTTGCAAAATGCAAGTCCAAAAACATATTAATAACTTATTATAATCCCATTTTTCTAGAATTATCAGTTAATTTCAAGTTGTTATGACCACCATTATTGAAATATATGCAATAATGTTTTTCCATATATTGAACTAACAACATTTAAATTATTATTTTTGCCAATGTGAAACATAATGGTTCAATATCTTAAAAGATGGTCCAATGGTGACATGTTCCCATTACCAATGTTTGCAATTTATAACAATAACAAAAGGATCATGAACATTAATTTACATGCACGATTTAAGAAGAAATAAAATCTTTGAAATTTTTTACAATGATACAATGTTGACATTACCCATTGTACATTCACTAAACTTCATGGTATTTGAAATGTGTGTTGATGCACATAATGACTATAATAATGTTGTCATTTTAGGTATGTGTGTGCATTTGAAAGGACTTAGGAAATATATATACCTCACCATAGTAGTGGCAAAATGGACTAGATGTGCTTATGGTGCACACACTTCCTTCCAAGCCAAAACATGCAAGTTGGTCACCCTTGCCATTTTATCAACAACAACAAAACCTTCAATTTTTTTCCATTCACTTCCCATTTGCTAACCCTAGTTTCTCCATCTTAATTTGTGGGATTCAAAATTTTTGTCATGACAAGATTGATGGACAAGGAACAAGGAAAAGAAACTCATTCAAACTTTTACAATTCCTCTCCCTGCACATAATTAAATATAACATTTGTTACCTTCTAAGACTTCCAAAACTATACACCAAAATTCCACATTAAATTTTAAAATAAATGACCATGTAAAAGTTCAAAATTGAAGTTTTGGATAAATTATGATTCAAAAATAAATCTAAAACTCATAACAAAGGTCTATATATTTGTCTAAGTTGAAAATACCTAAAATATAAGTCTTAAAAATACAAATGATTGGAACTTTATAACTCTTAAAACATGGGCTTGGAACCACCTTGTGTTGTTGCATGTTGCAATAAGTTATTAACATTGTGTTTTTGCTTTTCTTGTTCATTTGCATGACCATATCATGTACTTAAATTCCATGAATTGAGATCCATGCCATTGCCAACCTCCCCCTTTTTAAAAATGAATTGACGGTCATTGAATGGGAATAAATGATACAACAAACCAACATGTTTTTTGGGTGCAAAATTTCACATTGTTGTGATTTTTTTGGTGAAAAATGAATATTTCATTGCAATATTATTTGGTTTTGAAAATAATCACCCAAAAGGAGGTAGTTTGGGTTAGTTTTGCAGGATGTCTATTCTTGGTAATGACTTTTTATGGGGACAAGTTTCAATAATATGTCATCATTTATCCTCAAACCTTTCTTGGGATGCTTGTTATTGACATTCCAATAGGAAATTGAAAAAAAAATTACACCAAATCATAGTTTGTTTAGAAAAAGAGGTGTGTTTGAACTTAATAATGCATGTTAATCTTCAATGAAAATGATAGATGATTGTGTAAGGTAAGAATGTTGAAGCTATTTTGAATTGTCCCCAGAGGTGGACCTTACCCATTTTATAGCACGTGATGAACATTATGCTTAGCCTAAACATACTTACAACACATGGTTGTAGGAATATAACCACTTTACACCTACAACTTACAAGAATCCTAAATAGGTCTAAAAGGGCAATTGTAAGTATGTTTAGGTTAATAAACATTATTATTCATAAACATGAGGTGGCCTCCAAATAAATTAGGAAATGTTTTGAAAAACTTTTTCAACCTCAAAATTGAATGAACTATAAAATAAAACTACCCAATGCAATGTAACATAGAATTACAATTCCCAAACTTAATATGTTCAATTAGCTTTTCTAAACAAAAATCAATGATTAAATTGTGAGGTATAGTAGCATCCTTTGATAACACCTTCATTTGTAAACATTCATACTATGTTAAATGTTAAAAAACTTAAAGAGTCCATCAACATAAGTTTTTTCTTGATAATCTTGTAGTTGAGTAGTAGCACAACTAACACAAGCTAGAGGAATTATAATTTAATTGGCTTTGGTTGGAAAGTCAAAAGATTTCAACACATATGCAAAGTGTGATTTTCTTGTTCAAGGTTCACATGTGACCTAAAAGGAGTATTGGATGGAAAGTTGATGAAATGATTAAAAGTATCCTAACTTTCTTGAGGTCACTTTTAGTCTAGGGTGGTGTGAATATGAATAATTAAAGGGTTAAGGAAGGAAAATGTTTCCTTCTCTAGAATAGTTTGGTTTGTTTATTATGTGTTATATGTTTCAAGTGTTTGTTGGCAATGAAAACAAGTGCATTCAAATGTTGGGGGTGTTTTGTCTCTTGTCAGTTCTTGATGTGTGATGTGTGATTTTGGTTTTTATCCATTGCAAAGTCTTTCTTTTGAACTAATGATGGTGGTTGAGAGCCTCTAATTGGTGTTGATGATTTGCAATGCTAGGAAGGTTGTTTAGGGGAAGAAATTTAAGGCAATTGTTGTGGAAGAATGGACATCACTTTGCATTGTAGAAAAGTTAAATGTATTGTTGTCAATTTTCAAAGGGATAGAATGCTTAGTTGCTACAAATATGGAGCATGTTTCTAAAGCAAGTTTAAAGTTTTGTTTGGATCTTTATATTATTTAGATTATCTTTTCAATGCAATATTAATACTTTAAAAAATCTAAAGAAAATTTGTCAATAAAATCATGAATAATGTGATGGGGAGAGGATGATAAACACTAGTGTATGGCAAATTGACCAAGGATTTGGTTGTCTATAAAACTAATGTACAATTTTGGGTGGAAAGTTTGGGAATCCCTTGGTCATTTGTTAAGAATCTACCACTAGTAAGTGAAGGGTTGTCTATTATTTACTTGCAATGTCCTCTAAGAGGAGTAAACTTCACGTTGTTCTAGGAACTAGTCCAAACTAAGAAAGGTGTGACATTTTTTATAGTATTTTAGTAAGGCAATACAAATGGGGGATGAAAAGTGAAGTGTCATACAATGTAACACATTTAGGCTTCATGAATGTTGGGTTTTATGTAAAGATGTGGAGAGAATCAAATGCTTGAAAGTTTAAACCTTTTGATTTATTTTCAAAAGGATCTTTTTAACATTTGAGAACATGTGTCAACGCTATTTGCCAAGCTTGATGATCCATGATGTTTTATGAAAAAATTCCATGAAAAATATGATCGCCAACACTATTTTACCTTTTTTATTTTATTGGGAACAATGTGCTAGATTAAAGCCGTAAGCTAGAAGGTTGCATGTGTATTTCTCATTATCATGACATTTACATGTGGAATTTGTATGTGTAATTATTTAATCTTCACATGACTATATTTTGGAAAAAAATTATTGTTTCCTTTTTGGCTACACACTCCCTATTTGCTTGCCCCTTCCCCCCTTTGCAATTGCAATGACCATTGGCCCTTTCAAGTGGCAAGGGCAAAAACAAAAGAAAAAAATTAACTATGTCAAATACGTAGCAAAGATCTAAAACAACACCAACAAAATGCAAACTCCAAGTCTAGGTTAACTTCATACAACTTTAGGTTTACCTTTGAACACATGAGATCTAGCCTTTTTAGGTGTGTGAAAATTTGCATTGTTTTTTAATTGCAAATTCAATGATAGTTTTAAAAAATGATAAAAATCACTGGATTTTGATACATGGTTCAAGTAAGTAGCCAAAAAATAAGAATATTTTTAAATTATATAATTTTAATAGTCAAATTTGGCTAAATTAACTTATGGATGGGATGATCACCACCTCAACTATGTCACAAAATTGAGAAAAAAGAAACATAAAAAACAAAAAGAAAAAGCATTGGAGACATTCAAGCATTTTTCTTAATCACAATATCATTGCTTGTATGGAAGATGAGCAATGAAAGAGAAACAATGTGGGGAATAAATGGTTGGCTTGATTGGATTGAGGTGGGAATTTAAAAGTGGCTACAAGCAAGTTATAACTTAGGAGAACAATGACGAGAAAATGGGGGAATGAGGATCATGGGTTGGCAAAAATTAACCATCTCAAGATGTGTAGTTTAGTTTTAACCAACTAGGTATGAGAACAATAATCCAACGAGCTCAGTTTGACCAAGCCGGGTAACCCAAGGAACAATAACCCAAGGACCATGGTTAGGTGATGATTAGCCAAACGATGACTCCAGGAGTAGGGACCATTGTTGGATTTTGCCACTTTTGTGGTGTATAAAAAATAGAAATATTTTCCAAAAGAAAACGCAAAATTTAGCTTGGGACAAAAATAAATCATAAATTTCCCCAAAAACAATTACCAGAAAATAAAAGCTAGTTGGGACTTGGGACCCAGGGCTGGGTTACCATTGAAGCCCTTTTCTAAACCCTAAAGCCCTAAACCCTAAATGGTAACGTATAATTAACACCAAATTTCACATGGGGTGAATCCCCAGGACTGGGGCTTTAGCGAAATAATGGGCCCCTGAGGCAGGGGCTGAGGAGGGGTCCTAAATTTCAGTAAAGGCCCCGGTCCCGGGTTTAAGGACCATGAGATTTGTTTTCCCACTATTTTTTTCCTGATATACCCGTTGGGTATCATAGAAAAAGGGCGAACAAAAGAGGGTGAGCATTTCAAAAAATGTGATGCCCATGTTGAAACACATAACGCCCCTAGAGGTGGGCATTACGTGTAGGGTAATACCCGAGGGTTGGGGTGTTCATGACATAACGAGCCCCCAAAGGTGGAGGTTGATGGCACATTATTTCAGGAATGTCCCGAAATGAGTGTGTCACAACGCATAAAAATCGACAAATTTTCATCAATTTTTTTTAATAATTTACTTTTTCCCATGATACCCAATGGGTACCCACCGGGTATCATAAGGAAACAAAGGTAAAAAAACAACACAAGGTATTTCAAAAAATGAAATGCTCTAAAAAAAAAGGGGTGATTCATTTTCTAAAATGCCCCATGGGTTCTTCTGCTTTGTAAGGGTGTGTCTATATACACTATATGACATTTATCAGAGGTTTTTATGGGTTCCAAATGGCATAATTTGATGCAAAATTCCATGGCCAAACATTTTTCATATGTGACAATTTGATGGTTGATTTCTGGCTATAACATTTATTCTATTTTTTTTTCTCTCAAGGTGTAATCAACTAAAATATGTTTGTTTGACGGTGAGGATGAGGACTGAAGATGGGACATCATTTCTCATCCATCCCGAGGACATTGTCTAGCCTAGAGGACACCAAGATGCCACATATCCGTGCGCTCACACACACACACAAACTGAATTGTTCTCAAATCTTTAAGAATATCAATACTATTCTTTTAATGAATTAAGTGATGAGGATGGGACATTTAGTGTGTAGATTGAACCCTTGAATAATTTCCTTTGTAATCATTTGGGAAGTAGAAAACATTCCATTGAGGAGACTAAAATGGAACCCCACTCGTACAAATTCTTTGTTCAACTTGCAAAGATACGTTCTTCTTTTGATCATTGACGCTTGTTTTTGGATTGCTTCCACTTGTTTGTGCTAACATTATTTTTCCAAATAATATGAAACTTCTTCCTTCAACAACTCTTTTATCATTATTCAGATACTACTAAAGCCCCAATCCAAATCCAATCCCATATTTACCTTATTGGGGTGGGAGTGGGCCACAATTTTGGGCTCCTACCCAATGGCCACCATGCGAAGCACAAGAGTTGGTTTGGCCCGGGCCACAATTTTGGGCTACTACCTATAATGGCCACCATGTGAACCACAAGAGTTGGTTCGGCCTCCTGGGCCACAATTTTTGGGCTACTACCCAAATCAATGGCCACCAACATGATGCACAAGAGTTGAGTTGAAAGGTGCCTAGTTTGGTTGGCCATACACAACAAGTTCATATAATCTAAGTGACCTAGGGCCACCTGAGACACACCTAGTGTCAAATAATGCAAAGACCATATCCACTTCTCTATCTCCACTCAAAAGTGATTTCAAGCATGCACTTCACTTGCAAGCTTGCCAAGTGCTTGATTGTCTAATAATCATATGTGTAGGGTAAGGGCCCCAGGTGGGGGCATTCCTTAAATTAAAGGGCCTAGGATAAGGTGGTAGCCTAGTCCGGCCCCGCATTTCAAAGAATGTTCCCCACCCATGAGCCTTGCCCCTTGTAAGAAACAAGGTGAATGTTATGACTAGTCCAAACACTCATAGATTGCAAATTGTTAGGAGTGGGAAGGGCCCTATGCCTAAAACGGGCCTTTTACTATGTTACACCTACAAGAGGCCTCTTATTTGGTTATGCCTAAATGAGGCCTCTTACTAGGTGCAAGAGGTGCAAGAGGACCCTTTTTACTAAGTATAAGAAGCCTCTTGCAAGCATAAGATGTCTTCCCGAAAAGACGGAGCATTATAACCAAATGTAAGGTGCCCTCCAAATAACCTACAAAAATTTCTCTGAGTGGTTTATGTATAAGGGAAGGCCCACTCCCCAAGGCCTCCCCTAATTTGAGGGTTGTAACCTTAGGGCATAGGCCCGAAAATTAGGGGATGCCCATGGGAGTAGGCCTTTTTCTCACCCTAAAAGCATGAAAGGTTTTTAAAATTTAAATGGTGGAAGGTTTCCATGTGCTGAAGGGTCCTTCAAGTGCTGAAGGAATCTTCTTCCATGGGAAGAGATGTAGCATTCAAATACAAATTTTTAAAAAAAATCCTTGGAATACTTGATGGGAATTTTGCATGATTTTGGAATAGGGTTTGGTATTGTACCACATGGCACACAAAAAGACAACAATGTATATCTATCCCAGCCACAATGGAGTATCTTACACTCGATCTCCAAAGGCTTGGATTTTGTTAGTTTTCAAATCTCAAGCTGGGTTGGGGGTTGTGTGATGGGAGGAGGAATTGGCTGTTTGTTGTCACAATCTCCTCATGTCCATTTCTAGTGATCTTGTTCAAGATCTTTTGTCCAGACTAGAAAAGACACAGACACCACAATCATGTTGCTGTTGTTATGCTGAATTGTTTCTCCTCCGTCCTTGTGAAAGTTAAACTCTAAAGATGTTGTCACTGGTTACTAGTCTAGTAAAATTTTCTTAATCTTTATACGATAAAATTTTATGTAAGTTCACATATTAAAACATATAGGCAGGTACCCAATTGCAAGAGCCCTCGCATTTATAAGAGTTTGACTATACTAGTGTGACTTGTGTGCCACTAGCCAAAGTGTGAACATAACTATGATTATTGAGGTTGATTGTGAAAAAATTATTCTAAAATTTTAATTAATTTTCAATGATAAAATTTACTCAAAATTCAATATTTCTCACACTTTAAGTCTTAACAATTATAAAATCACACTCGTCTAGCACTTTCCAACAGCACCAAGAACTTGCCTCAATTTCTCTGAAATATTTTTCTTTGATTTTTTTGAATTTTAAAAAAAAATTGTTCTATATTCAATAGTTCTTACAACACATGCCTAAACATTGCAAATCCACCTTAGTGCACTCCTACTCGTGAAGGCTTTCCAATGGTATCAAAAAGTGTAACAAAAGGCATTGGGGTTTGTGAGATGACAAATAAACTACCTTCCTTAATAGATAGATGTAAATAATTGAAGAAAAAATGATGTGAATGTGCCAAACTTTATTGCAAGAAAATTCACTACAACAATAAGGAAGAAACTAAAAGGAAAACAAGAAACACAAAGGAAATCGATTCTTTTGATTGTCATATTTTGTTTATAGGCTGCTAAATTATCTTATGGATGAACTCCAATGGGGTTGATCACAAAATTTGGGGGCAGGGAAGAGAAAGGAAAACAATCACTAATATAGTCATTAACAGGTGTTAGGTCTTATTCTCCACATTTTAATCAACTAATCTTCATGATGAACAAGCCATTAAGGATGGGTGCCACCAATCCCTAAACCATATCAACGGGCCTTGCCGATTCAATAAACCCTAAACCCTAATCAGCACGCCTTGCTGATTCAATAAACCCTAACATATGTTTATGCAAGGGAGTGGGTATAAGGGTTTGGCCTAAATTCGGGCTCCTAACTCGTCCATGACCTTGTCTTGCCATGCAAACAAAGGCCATCAGCAAGCTAGAGGAGGCCAGGAGCAAGCTCAAAATAGGAGCCAGAATCAACCAAAACCTCTCCCTCCCTACTCTCTAGTACATAATGAACAAATTGTAGGTTAGCTCACAGATGGAGATTTCTGCCAGATTCACCTCCCCATTGGAAAGCCAGCTTTGAATAATGTTGTAGTGTGGGGGGCAGGGGTGGGGAAGTTGTAGTGCTTTTGGCTGTATAGAACAGAAGCACATGAATCTGTCGAGTGTAAGAAGATACACAATTATAGAACATGGCTTACAAATTGTTTTGGGTTATAGAAATATGGGTGTCAGAAGAAGAAAGAGCTCTTGTTTTGTTTTGTTTTGTTTTGTTTTGTTTTGTGGTGGTGGTGGTGTCTAGGGTTTTCAAAGTACCATCAGGGGCTTGCAGAGAGTTTCAAAGAGCCAATTGCAAAGGGATTCAAGTCTGGTGGGTGGGTTGGCAAAAGCTGTTGTAGGTTGTTTTTTATCATGCCAACCACCCAAGCAGCTGACATACATAATTTAACCCAAACTTGGAGAGCAGCCCTAGTAGGCCTTGAGAATGCTGAAAAGGGCCCCATTTGATTGACACTGTCCCTTCGATTCCTGGAACCAAAACAAACACCAATACTACTATTATTGTGTATCCTTCTCAATGTCCCAAACATTTTTCTGTTTTACAAAAAACAATTTAAAAAATTAAAAATTAATAATAATAATATTATTATTTTAAAAGATTATCTTTCATTATAAGAGAAATCAATCTCACTTCCATCAGCATAGTACTTGATTGGATTCAGCCATAATTAAATTAAATTTTAAATTGTCAAAATTTTGAGAAATTCATTGCTCCAAATTGTCCAAAATTTAAAATTTTGAACTAGTTAGTGCCAAAAGTTTTAGAAACCTAAGGGTTATAAGCCCTAATCACTAGCATATTTTTCTTCGTCTTTTTTTGCACATGCTTTTCCTTGGTTGATAATATGACCTCAAGCTTTTTTTTGGGTGGAGAATGAGATATTGTGGGTGTGCAAATATTTGATGGATATCATTATGCAAATATCAAATTTGAAAACATACTTGATAGAAAAAATAAAATCACCATTTAAAACTCTCACTCATCATCAACAACAACACAAATCCTCCAAACAAACATATTACAATCCACTAGCATATATGTAAAGATGAATTGAAGGGCAACAACTAAGAATCAAGAAACAAATAGATGTTATATTATGGAAATAGATGACAAATGATTGACATCCTCATTCATGCCAAAAATGTAAAATACTTTTATAGTGTGGGTTGAAAATATTGGAAAATAATTATATTGTATGCCAAAATGTGATTTAATAAGTTAATTAAGTTAACTAAATATTTGGCACCCAATTGTCAAATCCAATCAGGAAGGTACTATAGTATATAGTGAAGGCTTTTCACCTAGTCAGAAGATCAAATGCTTGATCAAGGTGCAAGAAGCAAAGCCTAATTTGTAACTCTCTTTCAGGGAAAGATAGAACCACTCTAACCCCAAACCTAAAACACTACCTATTTTGTTATGTATGTCATTTTGCCCTGAAAAGATCTACTTTGCGTGGTTGCGTATATCTCTTGCATGTTTGTTGCTTTTGCTCATGAAAATGCTGCTTTCTCTTGCATGTTTGTTGCTTTTGCTCATGAAAATGCCGCTTTTACTTTTTGTTGCAGAGAGTTATTGTTTGTTTGCATGTTGTTTGGCATTGGAGGATTGTTGTTAGATTTTCCATTGGCTTTTATGTCAATTGAATACGTGCTCCTTACATCAACATTTCTACACACATTTCCCCTTCACAATTTTTTCTGGCTGCTCTTGTTTGAGGGGGCACTTTGCATGAATGTGTGTCTCAACAACCACTTTGATTGAACCCCAAATCTGCATTCATAACAAATTTTCATGATATCAATGAATACTTCTAGCATTAAGGGTATTCATTCTGAGAGAGAGAGAACAAAAGTAAAATGCCAAATGCCTGATCGAACACCACCAAGTGCAAGTGGGCAGCCAAACACTCTACCTTCAAAGCCCAATGTTCAGTGTGAAACGCATCAGTTGGTTCCCTGCTGTGGAATGCCCTGCTATTGGATATATGAGGGTTAGGTTAGGGTGATATTAAGAATACAAGCTATATAATGACTAAGCCAAGAAGGGCTGGATGGACACTCAAGCTTCTTTTGTGCTAGAGAAAGGGCTGGGAATGGTGCATTCTGCTACGTAAGCACTCATTGGGCAAACATCGTGATGGCACCTTGTGAGGGCTTACCTGGCAGAATCTGCCATTCAAAGCCCATTCTCTGGGATTAAAAGTCATGTAATGCCATGAGAAAAGTCCAGGAAATGATGGCTGAATCAGCACAGCTGCAGAATTGGTGAAGTGATGATTCAGCCTCCTGACAGGGGAGCCTGAATCTGCCTCTCCTGCTTCTAACATATACAGGAAAGGTCAGTCACAGCTGAGAGGATTCTGAAATTTTTATTTGCAACCATTGACAAATCAAACCCTAAACCATAGTCCATGATTCTTTGGGGGAAAAAAAACCCCCAAGCCTTTCTAGGATCCATTTAACCATACCAGAAATGAAAATCCACCAAAACATCATCTGTTGTCTAATCTACATTTGTGGGTAATTTCCTCAACTATTAATGGGAAACCACTCATTGGTGCGGGAGGATAAACTGCAGATTTCTTCACTAGGGTAGCACAGAAAAGTCTCATATAGAATTGCAGAGCACACAAGCATCCCACATCCATGTTCTGCATAAAATCTAGCAATCAAATTTGATAAGATGGCATCAAAACTAGCAACAAACATGTTACAGAACCCCACTCAGTATGGCAATAATTACCACTCAAATACACAACAGCCAACAGAGCTGAAGAGAGTAGTTCTTGCAGCACCTGAAAAAAATGTGGTTCTGCACAGAGATGCTTCAAATGAAGTCAGTCTGTGGGGTTGTAACTGGTGATCAGTTGTGCAACTCCTCCTGTCATGAACTTAACCCCTCAATGCTGGAACACCCAAACATCACCTCTGGCAGATTCCAGAATAGGTCAGCTTCGAGTTCTTAGAAGTTGTAGCTTTTGTTGATGTCATATGTTCAATCAAAGCCCTTGATCACACAAGTTTTTGGTGCATGTGCCCAATACCTACAGAAACCAAAATCTCCAAGAATGCATGTGAAGGAGCTCTAAGGATTGACCTAAAAGATCAGGGTGCACATTCCTGTTTCTCTTTGATATAGGTCAAAACAAAAATTTGAACTATCAGCTTATTGCTCCAGCTGTGCTCCAGGAAATTCTGTCCAGGCCAATTGCATAACCACTATCTGATCTCTTCTGCCAATTCCATCAGTGATCCAATGTAAACTTTTGGGGTTCTTCAATTGCTTGTCATTTGCTTCTTTATGCAATGCTGAACAAGGATTCTGAATACTGGACACTATCAAGCCATCTACATATACAGTGGACATGGTAAACAACAACTGGGAGCAAGCAAGTGATGATGAGATTCAGTTTGTAACTCTGTCTCTCTGTTGAGCCTTCTTCTTGCTATGATGATGTAAACATAAAAGCAGTACCCAGAAAGCCACATTGGAACAACCCAAATTCATCCCGAGGCACACAGTTTGATGTTTCTGGCGCAAAACTGAAGAGCCCAGTCATTGAGCTGCAATTTCTCCCTGGAGCTTCCTGGAGCTCTCTGGCCTGGTTGGTACGTACAGGAGAAAAATCTCGCATGACAACAACACGTTGGAGAGTATCAGCTTCTTGATACCAAGGCAGAGCTTTTCTCACCTTTTGCCATACTTGATGATCAGGTGATGAGTGACATCATCCACCCTTGCATCAGCCACTGAGCAAAACATAGAAGCTGCTAGAGTAGCCCACCTGCAGTATGTTACTTGCAACAAGAGCTCCTTGACAGGCATTTTGCACAACAGTTTGCAAAGAGTCTGAGCCTCATTCACACCCTGTGATACATCCACCGCCTAGAGGCGACTCTCGCAAGGTGCAGCCTGCAGTTTGATAGTGAAATAGGCTTGTCGAGAAGCTGCAGGAATCGAGCAACGAAAACTGCAGAGGGGGATGGTCCAAACTGCAAACCCTAAAACGAACTCTGCAGACCCTAGAAACCGTAGACAGAGATGGAGAGCACAAGCAGCAGCGGGACTGTTGCTTCCATGATAGGAGAGAAGACGTGGAATGACCAAATTCAGAGAGAGCTTGAAGTGGCAGCTTGAAGTGCGCCCGATCAACCGTCATGCGCGCGCACGCGATGGATTCAATTGTGCGCCTACGACACAACAGCAGGAGCTTGGGATTTGTGCTCTTGGTTTAGAGATCAGATCTTTCCTTATCCGTGCCAAATGGTGAGTAGCTCTTCTTCTTTTGTTGCGATAGACAGATTTGGAAGAGGATCTATGTTTTGTTTTCCCTGCACATTCATTCCCCCAGGTTTCTTACATGGATTCTTTGGAAATTGTTTTGCTTGATTTGCTGTGTGTGAGGGTTTCATGGCCATTAGGGTTTTCTCTGAGAGTCCCAGCTTTTTGCAATGGTTGTAATGTATTTTCGTTCCATCCAAGAACGGGAAGAAGGAGCTGCAGCAGAAAGTGTGTTGTAGAGATGGCCTTGTTGAAACTTTGCTCTAATGCTACGGAGCAATATCTGGTGATGTCTAGCAGGCAGATAGAGAACAATACGGACATCCTTTGGATTGCCTTTTCAGAGTCCTTTTTCAAGGTCAGTTTTTTTCCTTGAATCTTGAACTCTACATTGTGAGTAGATCTTTTGCCATTTTACATCTGGTTGCAAAGAATGCCGAAACTTCTTAATGTGGTTTTCATTTGTTATATTATTGGCAACAACAACATAAGCATATTCTAAGGTAGCCCATAGCTCCAAAGGATGGGAAGGAGCTTGTAGATAAAAATCAATGGAGCATTTTTCAATGAGGTGTTGCAAATTTGGAAGCAATGTCAAGATAAAATCATCAAAATGTGAAAAATATATTGTAAAACACATAAAGCTTGTAGTGTCATAGGTGCTCTTCCTTCATGGTCGTGGTATGAATGTTTTCATCACATTTTAAGGGGCACAACAAAAATGAATGGTGTAGTTGATGCATTGATCAAGGTGTTTGGTTTTTTCAAGCTCAAGTGGCAAATTTAATTGATCTTTTTAAAAGTATTTCAAAAACACGAGAACACCAAAGTCTTATATGTTAAATTTTAATTTTTGATGACATGAATGAAAATGTAACATTTTACCAAACTTCAAAACAAGAATTTAATGTAATGTCACCTATTTTAAGAGCTTGTAATTTGGTCGTTATTGGAAGCAAACCAAACAAGAAAACTACACATAAGAAAATGCATATATTTGGAAGGTATCCATCCATTATAAGAACCATTATATATATATATATATATATATTGCCAAAGAAATGGCGATGCTGAATTTGGAAATGACATGAAACATTGCAAGAGACATTAGAAAATGAACAAACAAAACAATTGTAAATATTTATTTTTTTTGCTAAAATATTTAAACTTAGAAATCCTTCTAGGCCCAATTTTTATACAAGTGGTATTCCATGATAATATCATCATTTGATCATATTGTTGTCATGATTGTTCACATAACAATTGAAAAAATATATATCTATATGTTTCAATATCTTTTATGAAAGGTGCCAAAAAGATAACATAGACCATATTTGTTTGCTTAGAGGACAACTTTTGAAAAAATATTCCTTGAAATATTTTCACAAAAGTCTTCAAAAAAGTCTTTAAAATTTTTGAATTTAAGAAAAATATTATTATGTTAAAATTTATGTAAAAATTTTCAAAAAAAAAAATCATTTTCAAAAGTTTTGAAATGCCTTTACTAATCAAATTTGTGTTTAAAAACAACCATTATAATGCTTAATGAATGTTTTTGAAAAAAAAATTATGCATTGAATATTTTTTAATTAATTCACATGTTTTAATAATATATTATGTATCTTACACTATAAAACTAATTTGTCCTTTTTGGGACTTGGAATGCAAGTAAGCATAGTGCTTAATATTATTAAAAAATTAATATTTTCTTCTTTCAACAATTGTTAAGTCTTTTTTTTTCTAATAGGTAAATTGGATATGCAGTGCATGTTCATAGCCAAGAAGGAGCAAACATAATTTTGATTTAAAAACCTTCTTAAATTGATCTTCATAAAATATAGTAAACAATGTTTTACATTTAGTGAGTGAAGAGCATTTCAATTCATAATTTTATTAAAAATATATAATCTTAAAAGGTGTATAATCGGTTTAAAAATAGAATGTGTTTCAATATTATGATTGGGTTTTTAAATTGAAACATCAAAATCCAACCAACATTCATTTAAATTTGGAACCACATTTGTGTGATGACTATTAATGATTTTATTAATTATATGTGAATACATCTCACATTATTTTTTGAGAATTATTAATATATATAAAAAAATTATATGTCCCAATGAAGTAAATGTTAGAATTATTGGATTATTTTTACTACCAATGCAACTATGGTTATTAATGTAATTATGGTAATGAAAAAAACGGATGGCTATTGGATTATTTTTATTATTGATGTCATTACAGACTATCCATAATTCAAGTGTTGTGAAAAAAAAATAACAAGAAAAAATATTTTTATTTTGAGGGTGCTTGAAATGATGTCATGTGATTTTCTGAAAATTTCAATTATGTTTTGAATTCTCGGGCCTACATCCATTAACAATATTATATTTCTTCAACACCAAATTAAATTGTCATTTCTAAATGTGAAAAATTAAACAAACATTACATTTGTTGTGGTTTTTAATTATGTGACTACACTCAAAAATATAATGTGAATCATCAAACCCTTAAGTGGTCTAGTGCCATTGTTCAAAGAATTTTATTTTCATCAAAAATTTTCTTCTTATTTTGTTTATTCTCCATTTCTCAAAATTGACAACTTATCACCTTTAAATCTAATCCAATTATCTTTCCTTCTTGCATCATTCACATAATTTGGTTTTAATTTTTTTTCACATCTCATAATAGTTTTGTTATGCACAATAAGTTATGACAATTATAAGAGCCTTATCAACACTTAATTTGAATTTTTAAAAAAAATTCACTAATTTTTCAAAGACTTAAAAACATTTTCAATTACCTTTTTCTTAGAGTTCATATTATTATCATTTTTTTTATTTACATCATTTGGATTATTAAATTTTCATTTCTTTTATAAATAAGTACATATGGACTAAGAACAATCACAAATAAAATAAGGAGTCATATTTATGCCTTGATTAATCACCTCCAATTTTTACAAATTTATTAAATACTCAACTCATTAATTAATTTATAACTTTTAAATTAACTCTCATCATGAATTCCTTTAAGTCATTCGACATAAACATTTCAAAAAATATTTTTCATATCGCATATAATTTGCATAACAATGTTATATTAAAAATTCAATTATAATAATGTAAAATTGCAAGAATGTATTTTCAACTTAGCCTTTTAATTAAAAGCATATGAGTATTATCAATGATAAAACATATGTTTGACCAACTTGTGAACTCTTAAAATTAATGAATGATCTTAAATTGTGGTTCTTTAAAAGGTGTGCTTATATATTTATCAAAAAAAATGTTACAAATAACATCAAAAACTATATTCACATATTTTTGAATAATAGATGTTTTAATAACAAACTTATTTCACATATGATTAAAATTAAAACTATGAACAAACCTATATAACATAATTGCAACAATTTTCCTAATTTTAATGGATGTTACTTATTATATGTGACATTGTACAACACGAACGGGTTTAGAATCGAAACTATGTATGATTACTACATAGTTATGAAATTTATGTTCTTCATTATAAAATTATTCTCACCCTTCCATTGTCTATGCAAGCTTCACCATTCTCCTACCATGAATTAAACACATACAACATCAAAACCATTCAAAACCAAAAGCCTTTCAAAACCAAAACTTCAATTCTATCAAACTTTGCATTCATACAATAACTTTATACAAATGAAGGTGTTTTTCAATGTTATAAACACCCACTTATATACCAATCAAAAGGAAACTAGTCAAAAAACCTCCTAAAGTTTATCCACCACATGGTTCCCCATGTGATTCCATAATTAATCACAAGGAAACATAATCATATGGGGCACATGACCTTCACATAAATTAATATGTGAAAGTCAATGCACCATGATCAAATTATGAAATCCTACCACTCAACTTACCCCTTTAAACAATTACCTAAGTAATTGTGTAATTACATCAAGTTACAACACTATATACACATGTAATTTATGCGACTTAATTATGATGATGAATGGAATTCATTCATATGAATCTTCATCCATAATTCTTAGTTCAATTCTAGTTCATTTTCAATTAATTTTTAGTTCATTTTTCATCAATTTTTAATGCTCAAAATCGTCGCGTCCCTGAAATCTTGAAACTTGCTAGGTGGTAATCGTATGACGGCCTTGAGCAACGTTCGATGCACGAGTCCCGAATTATGTTGTTCCAGATTTGTGCCCGGCTAAAGAGTCCAATCACAAATTTCACACCAAAGTCCTTAAGCAATCACTAAATCCATGAAGACGATTATCACAGCATGAATTTTTACTATAATTTTGGAAGCAAAAGAACGACTCAACCCTTCGTTGATAGGAAGATACTTTTACCAAAGGGAAATCATACAAACAATGAAAAATTTAAAATGACGAGTTCACGAGGTTTTGTTTTTTAAGAATCGAAGGTGAACACCTCCTGAACGCCAATTGGCCCGTACAGACCGCGATCAACATTGATTAAACGGTCTGTAATGCCATACAGCTCGTCAAGAGTGTACATCGACGATAAATAAAAAAACATGCTTAACTTTATAAAGAAGGGCTTGTGGAAACCGCGATCAACATTGATCAAACGGTCTATAATGCCATACAGCTCGTCAAGAGGTGTACATCGACGATAAATAAAAAACATGCCTAACTCTGTAGAGAAGGGCCCGTACAGACCACGATCAACATTGATCAAACGGTCTGTAATGCCATACAACTCGTCAAGAGGTGTACATCGACGATAAATAAAAAACATGCCTAACTCTATAGAGAAGGACGCGCTAAACAAGAGAATTACATGATCAAACAAACTTTTAAATGGTTTTTAAATTTATTCATCATTCATTCATAATTAATTTTTAATTAATTCATAGTTCATTTGTAATTATGAAATTTTTTAAAAGGTTCTTTTATACGTGACACATTGAAAACCTTCATGCAAATTTCTTTAACATAAGTTCTCAAAATGATATAAATAGAAGTAAGGCCCTTCGTAACTTTCAATTTATTTAACAATATTTTGAAATAAATTTTTATTTTATAACTTTTTTTTTTAATATTTACATTTGCTTACTTCACTACAATAATGGTTTTCTTAAACTTTGGTTTTACACATTTTGTATTCTTGGTTTGACTTTTATGTTTTTATATTAAACCTTTTGTTTCATTTTTTTATTTAAATTAAAATTTGTCCTTTCGTCATGCATTTTGAAATTTTTCATTTTTATGACATTATGTAAGAACAACTATTGTGTAATTATAATATTACCATTTTGCAACTACCATGGTAATGTCATGTTAACTTAATTTTTCATTAATCCATCAAAATCTAACATGTGGCATATTCATTAAATTTTGAAAAAAAATAAAAAATAACAAATTTATTTGTGTGATTAGGTTAATCAATACATACGCATAAGTGAATAGTTAAAGTAAATAAGTACGACATATATATACGTAATTACAAACTTACTTGCATTACATATTTACTAATTTATTTAATAGGTGGGTAGAAAATTGGACTAACTACTTATTTACCTACATAGACAAATAAGGAAAAAAGTTAAAAGGTAAGTAAAATAAAAAATAACCATGTAAATATTTATGGTCAAACTTTTTTAAATGCATCCCAAATTGACACAAGTATTTTAATGTGAATAAAAAACACATTATTCATATAGATTATGAAATGAGATTCAAAAAACAAAACTTATGAGTTCAATTTTGTAGTTGCACATTAGTTACAAATTGGATTATAATTACAAAAAAAATTATGATGTTTTAGTGTTTCTTAAATTTTTATTTAATTATATAATTAAATAATTAAATATTTGATAATTATTTTGATGTCAATTAATTTTTTGAAATAACCATTTGATTTAAGTTTCTGAATTAATCTATCTAATTTACATAAATAGTTAATTATCAAATAATTAATGATCTAAATTTTAATAAAATTTAAATAATTATTCATATGGATTCCAAAAAAAATTTATTTGCATTATTTCATAATCAATTACTTGAATGAATTATCTGAACTGATTGATTTGAATTAATTTTTATAATTCAAATTATTAGCTTTTTAATGAATTTAGATCATTAATTAAGATATTTAAAACAATTAATTATCTATTAAAATAATAAATCACTTATTATTTTAATTTTAATTTTTGAATTAAATTTTCAATTAACTAAACATATAGTTATGTGAATTATAATAATTAATTAAAAATATTCAATTCATATAATTAATTATCCAAATTAAAATGATTATTCATTTATTTCTTTTTAAAATTTTAATTATCTTAATTAATTCATAATTATAATGAATTATTCAATTGAATGAATTAGTTCATAATAATTAAATACACCATGTATTAATTAATAGTTGATATTAATAAATTAATGAAAAATATTAATTATTAAATATTAAGGATGAAATATGGGTTTGGGTAGAATATATAATTATAAAATAACTAATTATTTGAGTCAACTAACAAAAAAATTATCAAAATTTTATTGATAAATTCAAATGAATTATGAAATGTTAATTAATAAGTAATAATTAAAATATTTTTAAAAATAATTTATTATTAATATTAAGGATTAAATATGAATTAAATTTTTATTAACTTATTAATAGTTGAACAATAGTCACAAAATAATGGGAAAATGATGTTTATATAATACTAACATAATTAGTTATATCAATGGGAATCATATTTGACTATTAGTTATAAATGCCATATCTAATGGGTGGTGGAAATGCATATACATGACATGATCATATGTGTTAAAGTTGTACATTAGTTGTAATGTAATTGTTAATTGGATGTTACATTTACACTAATTATAATGTAATGGGGACATTCAACTAAAATGCAATTTATTAAAACGTGAAACATGATTGATTACATTTGTACATATGATGCATACATTACAATGGATAAATGTTTCATTTACAACTAAGTTATAATTATAACAGGATTCTTTAATTTTTTGATATGTCATTTTGTTTATTTATTGTCTTTTATTTCCATGCTCTAGTTGTAATGTAGTTATATATGAATTATTTTGGAGCTCTGGTTACAAAGGTGATGTGGTTTCGACAAACAAGATTTTTCATAATATCAAAAAATATTTTATAATGCATCAAATACTTTTAATCCTTTGTTTGCAATGTTGTATGCCATATAATGGCCTCAATTTCTTCTTGATGATTTTTTTTGTTTGGGTTCAATCTAAAACATGCAAATAAAATATTTTCTCCTTTTCTTTTAAAAAATAAAAAAAATTGGATTCACATCAAAACATGACGATGTTATAACCTAAAAACAATGTCATTTATTTTTAAATGAAGGCTATTTAGACTACGGTTGGACTGATGGCAACATAATGCTTCAACAATGTTAGAAAAAGGAAAATAAAATAAAATAATCTACTATGTTTCTATTTTATTTATTTTTTTGGTGGCTTGGCAAGTTATGATGAAGGAAGTAGGTGAAATAGTTTTTGAAATGGAAGAAAATATGAGCAGCCCAATGAGAATTTTTCAAGAATTCTGTGGTTTAGATTTCTGTAATGTAATTGGCAAGGGGGATTTTGGGGAAGCAAGGAGATGAGGTGATGAGGAGAATATTTGAAGCATGGTGAGGAAAGACTTGGGGGGATCATTTTTTGTGGAGGTTCTAGGAAGTGATGAAAGAGAAATTAAGTTGTTAGACTTTTAGGGAGGACTAAAAAAAAATGTGTGGTTTGATTTTAATTTTGGGGTGTTATAAATAGATAGAAATAGAACTTGATCAAGAGGGGATCATTTGTGGAGGTTCCGGGGGGTGATGAAAGAGAAATTAAGTTGCTAGACTTTTAGGGAAGACTAAAAAATAAAATGTGGTTTGATTTTGATTTTGGGGTGTTGTAAATAGGTAGAAACAGATTTTGATCAAGAGGAATGAATTAGAAGAATTGTGACAAGAAAACTTCCGTTGTGCTAAGAATGTCAAGAAAAGGCTCAAAGTTTGTAGGGACTAACACAAAGGAAAATATGAATGTGTTTAAGATTTCTAACGTGGTTGTGTGGTATTTCATGTGTGATGTTTCTAGGGATTTTGAACTGGGTATGGAATTTTTTTTGTCCTAAATAAAATACTTGCTGTCTTGTGGGAACTCCGGAGGTTTTTGGGACTAAGGGGATGCTTGGAAGTAGTGATGTTTGGACTGGCTAACTCTGTCCCTGAATTTTTGTCCAATTTCTAAGATTGAACCATGTTGAAGTAATAGAGTTAATATTCTATGGGGATTCTGTTGTTAGGTATGAGCTATTAGCCACATAAAACAACATGTTAACTCCTAGAAAAAAAATCAAGATGAGTGCCTGATCCTTCATGGTCCATAAAATTAAAGCCATAGAACTTAGATGTCTATTAAGATCTTGAAGAAGAAAAATATTTGAATCAGAATTGTCATGTTTCAATAAAAGTATTAGAATCATACTTTAGTCTATGGATGTCCAACAATGGGGATGTGCACACTACAAAAAATATTCCCCTTGTTTTTAAGTGACAATGCACTCCAATCCAAAAACTTTGTAGCTTCTAAGGTATGGGAGAATAATTCTCTAATGTAATTGAAAATAACTTTCAAATTAATAAAACGTTCCCAAGAAACGTTTGATCTATATTGATAATGTATTTTGAGAAATATTAAAACAACCCTAAAAAGACATATTCACAATGAAAACCCAAATTAAAATAAAAGAAAAAACTCTTTTAAAACTATGTGTTCAGTGTGTTTGAAGTTTTTGGAGTTATTTTGAAATTTTTTTATTTCTACATGCAACAATTTTTAAACATTCTGGTCGTTGTAAACAATAATCTTTAAAAAGGTGCAAAGTGAGAACAAAAAACCCACTTAAGGCAAGTTTATATGGTTTTGTTTGGACTCACCTGCTCTTAATTGCTCATTGAATAAAAGGTTGATCATCAAGAGGGTATCCAAAGCCTTTTAATCCCTACTTTTTGATCAAAAGATATTTTTCCCAAATGTTAGGTTTCCTAAGTAATGTCATGCATAATTAACTTCATCGCCTCTTGGTTTAAAAATGCAAGAGAAACACATAAACTCAATATGTGAAATTTTTCCTATAGTTGTTTGCTTAAAATTCTAAACATATTATACTATTACAAGGATTACTTTCAAAATGTTATTATTATATAGGTTTTAAAATCTACAATATCATATTAGATATGTGGTGTTAAGATATTGATTAGAATGGTGGATGGTGGTGTGTTTTTTGGTTTTTTGCCTTCACATTTTATGTTTTTTGCTTCATATTTGTCCAAAGTTTTGTCATTTAATTTATTATTACATTGCTATTAATAGCACTCAACTTTTGGACAATGAAAAATGTGAGTGGGCGAATACTATTAGATTATGGTGGTGAAATTAAATGAATGGCCAAGGCCAAAGTAGATGGCACTATGAGTTTTTTTATTAATAGGTGATACAACCTTTTTTTTTACATCCATGTCATTTTTAAAACGTCGGTCTCTTACAAATGGAGGTTGTTAATCACTACTAGGAAGCTTGTCAAGGATCAAGATGCCAAAAGAACTAAATATATTACTTGATAGTTTCACAAGCCAATGCTTTTGTTATGTAAATCAAAAATCGTTACTAATTGCCATAAGATTTTTGGTTGTGTCTTTATTAAGCTTGTAAAACATAGTGCAAATTGTGTTAATAGATTTATAAAATATATTTGATTATAATCTATCATCAACTTTGCAAACATTGAACAAAAAGGATGCATTGTTTTTTTTAATAATCGTTGTATTTCACTATAAGGTGTTGTTGTAGATAACCTTGTTTTTTATTTGGTTTCAAATTTTTCATAAATGTTCATAAAGTAAACACGTGTGTTACCAAATGTTTGATTTGCAAGTTTACATGTCTTGTTGTAGGTTTATAATTATTTAATTATTTCATTATAGGGTATGGCATGTGTATCATATTTGTTGGTTAGGTTAACATGATTATCTTTTGGCAACTTGTGGCATTAGTAGCATTGGGCATTATAATTATTATCAAATTTAGTTTGGATTACAATTTAGTGGTTGGACTTGCCCTTGTTTTTAGCATAACAAACATCATTTGGTACATTAAATGCCATAAAGATAATTCCAAATATGTTTTGTATGTTATGTTCCTTCTCTTGAATTCTCATGATTTTATGTAAGGTGTATTGCCATATAAACCGGTCATCTTTGTTTGTTGATTGCGGGACAAGAGACATTTGGGTATTGAATGTGATGTTTTGTTTTTCAACTTGTTTCCTTCTTGACAAGAGTGGAGAAGGCATGATATATGTGCAATTCGATTTTAATTTACATTCAAACTATTCTATGACCCTAGGTTATTTGCATTAGATCATATGGAACTTGAAGCAAATTTAACAATTTGCGTCATAAACATTGGCATCACGCATGGTTAATAGTCTTGAATCAACCTTTAATGTCTAAATTCATGTTTTTTTTTATACATTAAACTTAGGGTGATGTTCAAGATGCAAGGAACATTTGACTCTTAAGAGTTTTGCAAGCATTCGTCAATGAGTTAATAAAAAAATTATAAAATTAATGTTTATATGTTATGTGTTTTCCTAGGGTGTAAATCTTTTAGTCACAAAAATCCTCAGCAAAATTTAAATGTGCTTTCATTGTTTCAACCTTGACTTTGCTATTATGTAGGTCATTTCAATCAAGAAGGAAGATGCTCAAATTGATGGGTTGAAACATCACCTTGGTTTGTGGATTGAGTTTTTTTGAAATCCTATGTCTTGAAATGTTTATGCAACATAGGGTGGATGTCATGATGGGTGGTAAATACTATACATATTCCAATTGAAAGTCACTGAAATTGCATGATAATGTATGTGATTAGTTGCTATTGTGCAAATTGTTGTTCAATTTTTATTAGTCTTTTTATGGTAGAGTCTCATTGCTCTTTAATCTTTTTGTGTTTTCGGTGGAGTCTCCCCATTTATGTTCACTTGTATGTTCTCTAGATTTAAAGTCTCTATGCCCTTATTATTATATCATATGTCTCCTTATGTCTCTATTGTGCATGAACCCCAATTGAGTTATTGTCAACTTTCACTTTGGTAACCTATGTAGTATAGAATACGTATTGGACAATAGGTGGGACAATAAGTGGGCATTTAGTAACTAAACATTTTTAACAATGATCAATTGTGTTTTGTACAAAACAAAACACCTTTCTAAATTAATTACTAAAAATATCTATGTAAGCTCTTAATGGTCTTTAGTTAAATGCAATATTAACTATATATTATTAATAAATCACTTGTTAATTTCTACACATGTTACAAAATGAACCTAATGTTGACCTAGTGTCAACAATGAATACATTATAGAATAATTGCGTTGTGTTGATGGGTTGTCCCTTTCTTTATTTGTTAGTGCATGAGTAACTCATGAGCATGAACATTCTTGCATGAATTATTACTTAGATGTATCTCTTCAGTAAAGAGGGCAACTTTCTAACCATATGTTGTGTAGACTTGTGTTGTTCATGAAACATTGCATAAAGTTTGTCACAAATTGCTTGAGGACTGTTTTTTGTACATGTTGGTTTATTAATTATTACATTAAAGGACTTGTATGAACATAATTTCTAGAATAATAATGATTATCGAAGGAAATGTTATTGTTAAAAACTTCAACGTAACCCTTTTAGTATTCAAGTTAATTAAATTTGCGGTTCAAAATTTTTGTTGTTTGATCATCAAGAATTATGACAAAACCAAGGAAAAATGTCTTGAGTTTTTAACTTTGCATATTGATAACGGTTTTGGAAATTTTTCCTTTAAATATTTGTCAAACAAGCCTTAAGACAAAATGGTTGCCAAAAAAACTAAACATGATTAGTCAAAAAACAAATATGCCTTCAATCATAGATATGTTGTGGCATGACCAAAAGTTTAAGAAGTGCAATGGAGTGTGTTGATGTGGATTTAAAAGAAAAAGGAATCAAGGTAGGGTAAACATGCGCCCCATTCAACATCACCTAGTAACTGAATGTTGGTATAATGTAAACCAACATCAATGAATGGTCACATGTGTGTTGATCAATGTTAAAAAAGGTTTTATGATTAAATGTTCAATCTTGAAAAAAATTGTTTGGTTTTTTTAATAGTATCCAAATGGAATGTTATTTTTGTGTCCAATTATGGGTGTGGGAAAAAGTTAGAATAAAAAAAATAACAAACATCATTATATTTAAATATTTTTGGTGATGGGAGAATAACAACAAAATTTTCATGCATATAACTACAAAAAAATAAGGTCGAAAATATTTTAATGAACTTTAGAGTGTTTGGTTATGGGTGTGTTTTAATACAATTTAACAAAAAATGTAAGCAATTTTTTCAAAAACAATGTTTTGTTTAAAGGTGAGGTGCATTCATTTTCACATACAACACCACCATATCCAAAGAGGATGTTTGGTTATGGGGGTTTATTTGTCACATTAGAGGCCATGCAATTTTTTGTAAACAAACCTTAAACCCTAAGAAATAATCATGTTACCCGAAAAATATTAGAACATGCACAAGAATTTGGGTTAGATATGATTACCTTACCATCCCACACATCACATGTTGTACAACCATTAAATATATTTTGTTTCAAACCATTTGAAATAACATTTAAAAAGGGTAGGGATATAATTATGCCTAAAAACAATCACATGGAACTAAACAATATAACCTTGGTTGGGTAGGTAGATCAATCTTTAAACAATTGTTCACCAAAAAAAATTAAAGTTTGGATTCAAAGCTACATGCATATGGCCTTTTAACCCCAAGGTAATGGACAACAAGATTCAACCTTCACATATTTACATAGTAATGAACATTAATAACCAAGGCAATGAATGTGATTACACAATAGATGAAAGAGTTTATCAAAATCAAGATTGGGGGAGGAAACTATTATTACAAAACTTCTACATATAGTTGAAACAATTCAACAAATAACAATTAAATATTTGTCTACCAACATGTCAAAAAATGACCAATGTTATTATGTAAACATGTTTCAAAGCCCTGCAATGATTGAAAAACAACCACAAGATATCAATGTCATAAACCTATATGCAAATAATCTTAAAATGTTGCAAGGAATTCAACTCCTCCAAATATGACCCAAGAATCAATGTGTTTGCAAAATTTTCTTTCATTGTTTCATTTATTTATGAGACAAACAAAAGGAGTAGAACCATTAGTTTATTACTCCCAATCACATGTGACATTTGTTGAATACTTATATATCTTATGAAAAAAAATGATGGATAAGGCAATTGCAAAAGAATTAAAAAAAGAAGACAAAGGGAGAAGGAAAATGAAGCACCTCATGCCCACAAACTTTAAGAAACTTGCACAAGGATTTAGTGAATGGGATGATTTCACACCCATTATCATTGATTTCCAAGCCTTAAATTATATTAGATTTTAGGCATATGTTTAAAAGTGAATAACTTTTTTGAAAACATTGGTTGTTGTTTTTTTCATACATCCCAGTGATGGAAAGTAAGTAGAATCCATTAGTTTACATATGAATGTTTGATTTAAAGTGCAAAAGTCAACTCTCATGAGTTGCCATGTGTATGAAAGGTTTTTTTTCATTTTTTACCACTTGAATTTTAGAAGGGCATATCTGTTTCATTTTTCACCCTTTTTAAACGATTTGAAAGGATGTGGGGTGTGCCTTTTTAGTCCCCTACACTTTATCTTCAAAACCCATTAAAAAAAAAGGTGACTAATACACTAGTGTTTGATCACTAGCCATGTTACCTTAATGTTTATGTAGTTAATAATGATGTAATGTGAGCAATGTTATTTTGCTCATTGTGGCAAGTTCTTGATGTGCAAATGGTGTAGTGAAATGTGTTGTGCTTGTGTTGGTATGAATTTTGTGCACTATTCAATTTGTGCAAAATTGGTGCAATAGCCTATAATGTGTATCTATTCATGTACATGATGTGTTTGAAATGGGGTGCAAATGCAAGACTAAATACATATGGAAGAATGATGCTTGTGGAATAAGAAATTTGGTGTGCAAAATCACTTTGAAGGAAGTCCACAATTTTTCAATATCCCTTTAATATGATGATGTTGCCATCACCATTCAATTTTCAACCATAATTTAAGAATTTCATACACAAACCACTTCTCATCCAAATTACATTCATTCATAGAGGTTGATTATTTTAGATTACATTACAAATATATGTTTCTAATCCTATAAGACCTTTAGGTTTACATAACACCAAAGTGATACCTAGGCCGACAAGGTTGTTTAATAATTAATGTAATTGCAAGGCATGTTGCATTCACCATTAATTTGTCACAATGATCAATAATTGTTGGTGAAGTTGTAATCAATTGATTCTAATGAGTTGTATGCCATTTTTTGGGATTCCAAAAATTGCCAAGAAAATTGGAATATATATTTTATCATGAAAATATTTTGATTAGTGTTTTTTTCACTATGAAAAAAATGGCATTTTAGGATATCATCAAAAAAAATTCTTCTCAATTTTGTAATATCAAAAATTTGACAAAGTTTTTTAAAAATAAATTAAATTTACAATAGAAAAAATCCAAAATTTTCCCAAATCTTGTCAATAAAAAACATTGATTACTGTGTATTACATGTTTGTTTTAAGGATTTTTTTTTTTCATTTGTAAAAAGTAGGCAAAGTTATACCATATATGATATATTACACCTTTTTTGGAAATTTCCACTTATTGTTTTGATAAAAAAGCATGTGCACTTTGGATTTTCTCAAATTAACAAATATAGTAGTCCCTAATTTATAGAAAATTGGGCAGAAAAAAACTCATATTAACATTACATTTGATTGTCCAGAATATGACAAATTTTTTTTTTCATTATTATAAATTAGATAAACTAGATGTTTGTGCCACATGTAACCTAGCCTTAGTTGTAGTAACATATATATTTATCAACTTAAATAACAATTAAGGTGAAAATAAAGTTGGCTGATATGTGGAATTAAATTCTCCTTGTATTTTTTATATTTGGGAATCTACATAGTCCCCTTAACCCATCTTATCAAAACTTGGTGTTTTGTCAAAATTATCTTACCATATATTTACTTGCAACAACAATTGTTGAGTTGGCCAACTAAATTCAAAGCATTCAAATGCAAACCATACTAGCTTATTTTTCTAAACTAGTTCTTTTATGAAATAGGTATATTTTGTTGTTGAAGTATTCTCTTGTTTTGGATATTATCTCATTTTGAAAACCATGTTATTCAACTATGGCCTTGCAAGTTCTAAAGCCATTATTTAAAAAAAATCCAACTTTACAAATCTTGATCAATTTTTATGCAAAAAACCTTTCAATCTTTACTTGCATCAAGACTTCTTATTGATGCTTGGAAAACAACAAGAGCAGCAATGTTTACAAAATACATGTTAAGCAAACATACATATAAAAACTAAGAACCAAAATTTCACAAGACAAGTTTGAACTCATTCACACATAAACCTTGCGTTCATATCCAAAACAATACCCCATGTCTTGACCCAAAATCAGTCATAGAGAAAATCACTTTGCAAATTAGTGCAAATCTTGATAAATTATGTATTATTCAACTTCCTCCAAAAAAAAAAGAAAAAAAGGTTTAGGTTACCATGATTCTTATGTCTCTCAAATTTTCAAATGAATAGTTCCTCTTGTTGTGCTTTTGGTACTATTTGAATTCAACTTTCAATTCAATTTATTATTCAACTTGAATTTATCCAATTGATCTACCTTGCTATTACATTCCAAATTAGATTCCATTGAAATTCACATTCTTTATATATAAACCTCACTAACATGATGGTGATGTTGATATAAATGCAACCATAACACTCTTGACAATAGATCTCATTTATCAAACACTAATGCTTTCACTATGGTTTATAAGTTTGATAATACATTACACAAGTTGAAGTTTTAAATCTACAACCATTCATTCAAACCTAGGCTTGAAAACACATTTTAAGCATCACATCCAAGTTCCATTCCATTTCAATTCAATGTCAACAAATGAACCATTTGTCTAGTGTTCATTTTAGGAGACATCAACCAAGAAGTGCAATTTGGTTTTGTTACCAACTTTCTTGCGTTGTCAAATTGTTGTACCCATTATAGAACTGTTTTTTTCATTTTTGTCTTGTAGATTAAGAACACAACCATTAGTTTGACATCAATCTCCCACATTTTGTCTTTGTTTGGAGTCTTTAGAGAGCCAAGGAGTAGATGATGGATGCTAAAATTGGTATTGGATTGCCTTAGGAACCTTGCTTGGACATTCCACTTTGTTCAAATTTTCATCTACTATTTCATTCCTCAATATCCCACTCCTATGTGGATTCCATCCCTTGACCCTTGTTGCACTCAAATGTTCTTGGTACCATATGTTTCAATGATATGTTCAAAGATGAATAGGGGAGAAATTGAAATTGCATGACTTGCAGACAAATTATTCTTGTTATGCTGCCCAAGGAGGCTTTTGACAACAAGACTAGAACCTTTTTTTGACACCACCACAAGCACTCACTAGCAATAACACTCAATGGACACAATGAAAAATCATATATCATTTCTCCCTTGCCTTTCTGCACATTAGTGTTTATTCATGCATTATAACAACTCTCGAGCTCCTCAAAATGGAAGGATTGTTCATGTCTCCAAAGTGAGTCATGATGTACAAGGCAAGACTGTTTTTCTATGTGTTTTGAAACACTTCAATTTTTATGTATGCATCACATCTACTCTAAAAGATCCTTAGGACATCTTGCAAACTACCTTGTATATGTCAGATTCCATGTAAGAGAAGTTAGGTACATGTGTAGCTCCAAAGAACGCTCAGATCCTCCATCATCTGATCTGTAGTAACTAATTTGCACACATTCAATGGAGCACTGGAGCGAAGGGGAGTAGTTGCTCAGAGAGGTTTGGTTTTGCCATTTTAGCCTTTGCCAACAATATCAACTACAATTACCATGCTTGTGAGCTCTCCAGCTCTTCCTCTTTGTGCACTTGTTGATCATATTATTCCCTCTGTCTGCATGTACAACCAATGATCAGTAGATTTTTGCCTTCTCAATCGCTCGTCCATTGTCCTGTTGAGCAGTCTCTTACCCTGTGTAGTTTCATAATCTATTTGTAGAAGGGATAACAAACGCAGAAGATTCAAAATGCAGTCACACCAACAACCTACACATATCAAAATTGGGAACAGAATCTGCAGTTAAAATTGATGCTTACACAACAGATAAGAAGGTTTGAGCATGGATACGTACCCAAATTTGTACTTGTCTTGAGACAGATTTCACCAAGCTTCACAATTTCTGTAAGGCCTTAAGTTGCCTCCAATACATCCATATGCTATTCACATCAGAGGCCACCAGTTGATTCCAAGGGAACAAAAAGTTTTTCTAGACAAATAGGTAGAGAGATCAGCTGAATGCAATGTTTTTGCACTGCACCGTACACCAATGTCTCCTACTTGTCCCATTCTCCTTGCCACTCGGTAATGCATTTTGACCAAACAAGAGGAGCTCTAATGGTGCATGAAACATTATGGCAACACTTTGGTGCAGGTGCAAATGCAGGAACATAAAATTACCACACATGTCAACACCACTGGTGTGTAGGAGCGCGATTCATTGTTCCACTCCTTGGTTCACTTTCAGGACAACCAGTTGATTAAGAGAAACTGAAGATCAGTGACATATGTTGTAATGTTATGCTCCTGCATTCCACTCCTGATATCATCCTGCAAAACACTCCACCTGTCCTTCACCAAAATGCACACCAATTACAACAGCAGGTGAGAAACAGTGCTAATATATATATCAGAATGAATATTGTTAGAAAATTATGTGGAAACAAGTTAGTTATCAATCTAGTGTTCATCTAGTAGGCTGGCCTCTCCACTTGTGTATATTTGCCTGGCTTTCATAGTTTTGGAAGTAGGTTGAGTGTGAGTAAAGCTTTTCCTTGCAGGGAGCGAGAATTTGAGAGTTCACAGCTTCTATAAGTCCTTATATTGACTGCCTGCAGCATGAGCTCCACTTGTGGCAAGAAATTAGCAATAACCACTTTAAATCCCAGCACTGGACATGGTACAATGGAAGGGTGGATGAAAGGAAATCTGTGTAGCATTTAAATTATAAGTTGCTTACTGATTCTTGTGACTTGTCTATCAGCTGCAGGAAGTTGTCCACCAGCAACAGTGCAACCAAGCTCAAGCTGCAATTGCTGCTTAGGTCCAAGCTTATATGCATTTCCAGCACCAGCCCTCCCTCCTTCATCCTCAGAGTATTTTGACTGCAATGCCTGATCCGACTATCGTGACCCAGTGACAAATTCTGAAACCACAAGCTTCAGTGTCTACACAGCAACTGGGTTTACTTCATTTCCAGGAGCTGATGGCAGTTCTCCAGGGAGCACAAAATTCCAGAGTAAATGGCACAGCATAGGTCCAAAGTCATCAGGTAGGTATGGTGGAGCTGAGGGGAGGTTGTAACAAATTTTGGTGCAGCCAACAACATCCACCAAGTTGCTCGTAATGAGCAGTAGCAGCAGTTAAGTGTTGTGCAACAGCCTACTGTATAGCCACTGTCACAAAGATCAGCACTTCTTTCCTGTGATGATGTACAACACAAGGGACTTAGTGATGTGAAGCTTTTTGGCAAATCCTTTCTCTCTCAACCAAATCTGGTGGCATCAGGTGTACCCAGTTTGAAAGCTTCCTCTAATGGCAGAGTCACTCTGCAGCAATCAGTTTTCTCCAACATATCAATACCTGCGGCCAGCATTGGTACAAGAGGAGCATTGTCAAAAGCATATGGAATGGATTCTGTTGCACTCCCATCTGTGTTTAGAAGGGCTGTACTGGGTCCCTATATGGTACCAGAGGGAGGGCAGATGGTGCAGCCGGCACATACAACAGCCCAGCCTGGGAACTTGGGGCTATGGAGGTGGGTGAACAACCTACAGCCACCTGGTCCAAGCAAAGGGAAACCTGAGGGAACAATGGCACACATGATGGAGCAGCCAGCTCAAGAGGCACATAAGTTTGAAGTGGAACAAGTTACAGTGGCACATCCACATAAGGTGTAATATAGTAATGAGCTTTGCAGGAATGATGGCCTAATCACTGATCCACATATATAGGACCGAGGCAAAGGTTGTTATATGGCAAACTGGCACTGCTAAGCACAAGAGCAAGAAACTAAGGAAACGCAGCATCACAGGGAACAAACTCCAAAAACTGCTCTGGATCTTCAAACAGGATGTATGCACTTGGAAAGGCAGTGCAAAAAGCCAAGGAACTATCGGAAAGTGTAAGAATCCTTCATCGGAACACAAGGACCTCTCATTTCCATTTCAAGCTTGAAGAACTTGTTTTAACCCTCCATAAAGAGGCGGAGAAACATTGAAAGGAAAAATATAATGCATTTATAGTCTAAATTTAGGGTTTTAGAACACACAAGAATCATGTATCCTATGCTACAATCCAAAATATCTCAATGATATTGTACAAAGGAAAGTAGAAAAACTCAGGAACCTAAATCCTCAACTGTTGCTGTACCCTTATTAATATGAATGCTGTGGCCTAAGGACTACTGAGATCATGGTAAGTGCAAAGTCAGAGCATGACATGATATACAGGAATGAAGGCAAGTGGTGCAGCATTGGTCAATTATACCAAGAGATGGTCAAAGCAGAAAAGTCACCTGGGAATTAGTGCCTGCAACCACTACATTGCCATGTCCTCCACCCGAGCTGAAGCTCCAGGGCTCTTGTGATGGCAGTGCCATCAACATGACCACCTGATTGCAATGGGCACAATTAGAGTGCTCCAAGACCCTCGAGGCAAAAAAAATTCGATTCCAAACCTGTATGTGCAAAATACACAAGCCTGTGAGATGGGGAAGTATACATGCTTTCTCCCTCAAGTGTCCCAAGCTCTGACAGTGCCAACAGCTGATGAAGAAGACAAGAAGTAGGGTGCACTTGCATCCAGGTATGCAATCTAGTGGTGGTCCTGTGTCACAAACAATCCCCCAGAAACTGCCCTGTTGACAGAGTATACAATTTTAACACTCGACAGTGAAACCATGGCAGGATGATCTCCACTGCAACGACAGAACCAAACATATAAGAAACAGTATAGTACTCCCCAATACCATATATCCGAAGTATCAAGACCCTAACCTAGATAAAGTCCGAAACACACTCCAAAATGGCAAGTTCACCACGAAATTCCATGAATCAACATTGATTTGAGCAAGCATGCTTTCATCCATATCTACATGAAACGGAAGCTCATGAGCCTCCATGCATAGGAAAAGATTTAAGAGGCATCCATTTTCTGAGACACCAGAAACCCTAAACCTTCGATGATGCTGATGATGATGATGATGAGACGCACGCTCCCTGTAGAAATTCAAACTCCACTCAATTCAGAAAAAGGAACTCGGCAATTGGGTAACGGAGAAAAAGACGACATACTTGTGTGCGACTCCAAAATCATAGTCCGGATCATCAGGAACTCCAAAGCTTGATTGGATGCGTGTATTCAGCCTGCACTTGGTGGTAGTGCTTGAGATTTCCATTGATGCCAAAAAAAGAGACAATCTTGGAAAATCCTAGACAAAACAAAACAAAACAAAAACACAACACACTCACTAGTCTTCTGAAGAATCCAGAAGGTTTTGTTTTTGTATCCAGAAGTGAAACTTTGTTTCTCAAAGACCAAGTTGTGACAAATTCAGACTGCTCTGAAAAAATCCTTTCAAGGGTTTGAAGATTTCTTGATGCAAAACCAAAATCTACTCAACACAACTTTCAAACAAGCTACCTTGTGCGGCGGCGTGCTTGGAGGAACAATTAGGGTTTCAACAGTGTTTTTTTAGGGTTTAATTTTCTAGAACCTTTTTTTTACGTGCTCATACATTGTACTGTTTTTGGTGACACTGCTGTGGACTTTCGACTACCATCTTGAACGATTGTTGCTGTATAATCTCCTACAGAAAGGATGGAATCTGTGTTGAGAGACTCGATATCTGAGACACGCAGAATTATGTTTCTAGGTTCGTGGAAAGGCATAGATGCAGGTAGGGGCCAAGCAGCAGCCAAGGCAAGCACATTGCAAATGGTGTCTAGGGGAGAATGCCATGGTGTCTCCACATCGAATCAACGACATCTGAGCTTTGGAGGGAATTCAGTTTCCATTCTTTTTCCCTTGAGCATCAAGAATTTCCAAAGATCTGAAAGGTACAATAATAGAATTGCTACTTGGTCAATATTTGGCATTCTGTTTTTTTGAGTCCCTTGCTTCTGAGGTTTTGCATATGTTGGTGTTTGTGTTACTGGCAGGTCTCTTCTTATCCGTGGAGCAACTACTGAAGATGTGGAAGCAGAGAAGGAGTTGATTGAACTAGATGCGGTGAATTTTCTTTCACTCGGCAATTTATCAAGTGGAAATTGATGATTTCTTTCTGGCGGCCTTTTTAGGCATGGCTTATCATGTCATCATCTCATGATGTCTGTTCAAATTAGACTTCGATTGTACGCCTTGAGAAGTTCTCGAATTTTTAATGAAGATGTTTTTTGATTTGGGCACAATGCAAACAGGACCTGATAGCCACACTAGGAGCTATGACATCTGTTCGGATTCACACTAATATGCTCTAGGTTTGAGGTGGTAGATGGAGAGGATGGAGAAGACATTGGAGGCTACAAGATCAAATTTTAATACTGTGCGCACAGGCAGAGCAAGTCCTTCATTGTTGGACCGTGTTGAGGTGTGTGTGGAAATCACATGACTTTTTATGACAATTTCATTTTCTGTCTCGGACTAGAAACACAGTAATATTGTTGGCAGGTTTTTGAGGGAGTGAGTTGTTTTGTCAATGGGAAGGTGGAATACTATGGCACTCCAGTCATTCTCAAAAGCATTGCCCAAGTCAGCACACCAGATGGTAGCACACTCCTCATCCAACCCTTTGACAAATCAAGGTGACTTTGTCTTCCTGTTATGAGCTCTCTGATCTCCAAGGAATAGGCTCTCTGGCTTGAAGGACTTTCCCTGGCATCCATGTGAGTTTGGCAAAGTTTTCTTGGACACAGAGGCATATATGGTAGAATAGATAATGAGACAAATTGGTACATGGAGATGAGTGACTCTGGAAAAAAACGGAAATAGAGTAGTGTACACTGTCTTTATATGGTTTGAGATTTCTGTGCTTTTTATGAGTATTTGCGGTCTTTGTTGTGCAGCCTTGCAGCAATAGAGAAAGCTCTTATCAAGTCTGACTTGGGCCTCACACCAAGCAATGATGGGAATGTGATCAGACTCACTGTCCCGCAACTCACTGCAGATAGGAGGAAGGTTTGCTTTTCTTCAGATTTCAATAAACTGCTAATCTTTCTGTGCAGATAATCATTTTGGACTCTGAAAGAATGGATATTTTATACATGGAATGTTAGAGGGTGAAACACATAAAAGTGTTTTGGGATGAGTTTCACACACTCAAGTATGGACATTAGCTATCGAACTGTACACTATTTCGACCCAGATTGTGTAACCCTTTGATGGATCATAGAAGTTTATAATCTGGTGCACAGTACGCAATGCAGGTCGAATTGTGGGCCACATGCATTGTTGGGAACTGCCCTTAAAGCTCCATGATTTCTATTTTGCAGGAACTTTTGAAGCTGGTGTCAAGACTTACAGAAGATGGCAAGGTTTGCTGCCTCTTCTTTTGTTGGGACCATTTGATGCACTGCCATTGTAAATGATGCAATAGCTCCTGAGCAAGGAATATACTCTTACTGTGAAATAGTGGTGCTTCAATTCACTGAAGCGTCAAAATGCTGTGAACAGCTCGTGTGACTTGAAAATGGCCAGTCTTGTCCTTCTCTTAAGGTTCTAAATCACTATGTGTGGAAAGGTAAAGAATATTGAAGATCTGTTACATGTGTAAAGGACTAGCATGGGTGGATAACCACTCTCCTCATCTGAAAGATCCCTTATGTTACCTCTTTGTTGAAATTTCTCTGAGTTGTGGAGATTGGGACTGCAGGTGGCATTGCGAAATGTGAGGAGAGATGCAATAAAAGCATATGACAAACTTGAAAAGGTCATTTTTCTACCAGTATGCACTTATCAGTGCACGTGCTTTTGTGCTGGCTTCTATGTGTTGTGTGCCCAAGTTCTTTGATAATACATTTGTGGCAAGTTTACAGACATGCCACTTGGTACCAGAGGACCATGTTGTTGGATATACATGCCCAGTACTCTGACATGAACATAACAGAAGTTTTGTGCTCTGTGGTCAATAGGAAAAGAAGCTCTCTGCAGACAATGTGAAGGACTTGTCCGAGGATATCCAGGTATAATTATTAAGCTTTTTCATATTCAATAGTGCATAGCTGACATATATTTGGGGTGTAATTTGGTTTGAGGATGGTCAAATTAGCAACATAGAGTTTGCACTAGATACTTTCCATTCATCACCTATACAATCTAATTATGTGTATTGTGTGTTCTTAGGTGCTTAAGAAAATAGGTTTGTTTCATGCCTGAATTAGACTATACCTTGAATTCCTTGTCTATCCACCAATGTTCCAGAAACTTACTGATGAGTACGTCAAGAAGGTGGAGACCCTTTTCAAGCAAAAGGAGAAGGTGAGGTGCTGCTACAAATTTCCCTAGAAATGTCTCAAGAGGTCTGCTAACTGTCATCAGTTGGCATGATTGATTCTTTGAGACTTGTGAATGGGACTGGCGCAAAGCCAATCTGTGGTTCTGTACATCTTTTTGCATTCTGCACTGCCTTGGTTGTGTCTTGAATTGTGTGAGATAGAGAGAGAAATACTGATCGTGAACATGATACTGTTTTGCAGGAACTCACTACAGTATAAACTGTGATGAGCATTGTCAACTCTTGGCTCTGAGAAATTGTTACCAGTGTGTAGATGATGGCAAAAACCAAGAGAAACTATGTAAAGTACAACTGAGATAGTTGGGAGGTGACAAGCAACAAGTCAGTAAATACAGTCAGTGTGAAATGCAGAATAGCTTTCTGAATTCATATTCCCGTGATCATTTTGAAATTCAATGCACTTTGTCATTTACAAAGCATCACCTTGCACAACGATGATGCTCTGTGTTGGATGTTGAACATACCTGGAGTGTTCATGGAAATGGCATGGTGATGTACATTGCTCAACAAATAGACTCTGAGCTATACCAGTGTGGACAGCTGAACCCCAAACCTGATATCTGAGCAAGAAAAAACTGTAGAGAAGCAAAATATCCAAGCTCAGTTGGCAAATGGCCATTCGCAGTGGAATGGAATACTGCTTAGATTGGTACTTGACCTTGGAACAGAGCTTGGTCCTTGGAAGAAAACAATTCAGTGTTCACAAATGTTTTCATGATGACAATTATTTGTCAATGATACTCCAGTCACTGAATGTGCATCAGTCTGTGGTACTCTCATGAAATTGGAATCTTGCACTTCTTGTGGATTCAATCCTTGAATTCTTCATCTTCTTCATCTGAACTTAACAATTGCATTGACAGTGAATCTTCACCACATGTGGTACTTTGTATGTTTTGGCAATTCCACAAACGTTTGCAGATGAAAGGTGACTAAACCTGAGCAGCGATTTACATGAAGCTGCTGCAACAGCCATGGTTCCTTGACATTCAACTCATGACAATCTAGTTGTTTGCAACATTGTTTTAAGCAGCAATTTGGGTCACAAACATTGGCATCACACATGGCTAACACTCTGCAATTGGCCTTCAGTGTCTAGATTCCTGCTTTGTTTATACATTTAGACTGAGTAATTTTCCAGATGCAGGGAACCTTTGATTTTTCAGAGTTTTGTTGATTCTTGCCCATAATTTTAATGAGCAGTTATCAAATTAGTCCACTTATGTTATGTGCTTTCTAGGTGCAAATCTTCCAGTCACAAAGATCCCCAGCATAGTTTAGGTGCTTTGGTTGCTGCAGCCTTGACTTTACTATTATGCAGGTCACTTCAATCAGGAAGGAAATGCTCAAATTGATGTGTAGAAGCATCACCCTGGTTTGTGGATTGGGTTGCTTTCAAGCCCTATGCCTTGAATTGTTTGCTCAGCACAGGGGGATGTCATTGTGTAATTCATGTTCCTGTTGAAAGCCACTGAAATTGCATGATAATGTATGTGATTGGTTGCTATTTTGCAGATAGCTGTGCAGTTTGTTTTGATCTTCTTATAGCAGAGTCTCATCATTCTTAAGCTTTTTTGGGGTTTTTGGTGGGGTCTCCTTATTTCTGTTCACTGGTAATGTCATCTCAGGCTCTTGGTGGCTCTTAGTTAAATGCAATATTAGCTAGATATTATTAGTAGATTTTGTGTTAATTTCTACATGAGATTGTTACAAAATGCATAGTGTTAACATTGGTTATGATTGTAGAACAATGCAATAGGGATGTTTGATTGCATTGTGTTGATTGCTTGTCCATTTCTTTACTTGTTAATGCATGAATGACTCATGAGCATTAAAATTCTTGCATGAACTATTACTTAGATGTATCTCTCCCATAAAGAGAACAACTTTCTAGCCATATGTTGTGCAGACTTGTGTTGAGAAGGGCAATCTATTACTGAATTTTTGGCTGAAGAAATAGGTGTCATTGATGAAATTGATACATTGTTGGATGTAGATTATTTCAATATTGATGTCGAGCTAGCTTAATGCATACGAAAGTTGATGAACATTTTGTTTAATTTTCTCAGGAGCCATCTTGCTTTGATTAGGAATCTAGTTGTGTTAACTTCAATGGCTAGATGTAATGGTCAATTCAGTTCTTTGGTTCTAATTTGATGAATGTCCCTTTGTCCTTTTTCAATTCTTGATTTAGAATTCCAGTAATTGTTCAAACTTTGCACATGTTTTTGAACTTACAATTTTGCATGATGATGATGTTTTGGTAGGTTTGTAAGGATTCTCATTTTAAATCTATCATGGCAAACACCCATACACATGGTAGCTCTAAGTTCATTGACCTTTTTAGGTTAGTATGTGTTGATGTGGGATTTGTATGTGTGTTTGCATGTTTAGGCAAAAAACGTTTATCAACACTTTTAATAAAGTTTTGAGTTGTAATAGTATTTAGTAACTATAAATAAGTAATTATAAATAATAAATATAATAATACATAGAATCACATTAATTAGTTGCACTAATTACAGAAAAAATACTCACTAATATTATGATGTAATAACATTTATTGTATATAAGTAATTATAAAAAAATGGATACTTTAATTTATTTTATTATGATCCTTGGAAATACATTAATTACTTTACTTACTTTAATTACCATAAAATTACTAATTTAAAAAAAAATCATATTCAAAATTAATAACTTTAAGTTTTAAATCATGATTAATTAAGTTCCATTATAAATTATGAAAATACTATAATTAATATATTAATTAATTCATTATAGTTAGTTAATAGTAATTAATCATTGATTACAAGAATTTATTTTTATTTTAATATATATATACATTATTATTGTTAAAAAGTATGGAGTAATAATAATAATATACTTTAAATATGTAACTATAAATAAAATGCACAATAATTTAGGATACCACATTCTTTGGGGAACAAATGTGTTTGAAACTTTGTGTGATCATAACTTTTGCATATGAATTCCAATTGAAATGTTTTCAACCATAAAGTTGTACCTTTCCTTGAGACCTTTTAATGATATGTCGTAAGCTTATATATAAAAAATGAAATGATTGTGATTGTTGAAAGATTCATAACATATGGTTCTCCGAGTAACAATTAAAGGATAAAAAGTTTAAGTTGTCTTGAGGAGCAACCAAGTGTTCGAAGGAGGAAGGGTTTAAATTACCTAGGGGAACAACTATGTTTTTTTTATGAGCAAATGTGTCTAAAATTTTGTGTGATCATAACTTTTGCACATAAATTATAATTGAAATGTTTTCAACCACAAAGTTGTAATTGTCATTGAAACCTTTGCAATGATAGATTGCAAGCTTATATAAAAACAAAAATGAGACGATTATGATTGTTAAAAAAATCGGAACATATTTTTCCCTGAAGAATTTGGGCCTTTCCTCAAAGAAAAGTTCATTGGTCCTCAAGGAAGTTGATTTTTCCTTGGGGAACACTTGTGTCTTTGTGAAGGAGTTTTTGTTGCCTTGAGCAACTTAAACCTTTTTTCCTAGGGGAATAATCATGTCCCCAAGGAAAAGGAGTTTAAGTTGCCCCAGGGAGCAACCATGTACTTGGGGGCGCAAGGGTTTAAGTTGATTGGGGGAGCAACCATGTTCCCCTAGGGAATAACTATGTCAAAATTTTTGTTTAATCATAATGTTTGCATATGAATTTTAATTGAAATGTTTTTAATTACAAAGTTATAGTTGTCATCGAAACCTTTCCAATCATAAGTTACAAGCTTGTATAAAAACAAAAATGAGATGATTATGATTGTTAGAAGATTTGAAACACATGTTTCCTTGGGGAACTTGGGCTTATCTTCAAAGAAAGTTCATTATTCCTAGGGGAAGTTAACTTTTCCCCAGGGAACAATCATGTCTCTAAGGAAAATGAGTTTAACTTGCTTTAGGGAACAATTGAATCCTTTTTTTCCTTGGGAACAATCATGTCAAACCTGATGCTACATTTAATTCATTATGCATGAAATTATGTTTAGAAAGAAAATGAAGTTTTAAAAGATAAAGTTGTAAGAAATCAAGGATTAATTAGGTTTGAGAGATCTGAAGGTTTATATTTTATGATTATTGAGAGATTGCATGTAGTAATCAGAGAGTAAAAATGGTCTTGGGTTATCAATAATCATATTACAAGGAATTACTGATTTAGTTTGGTTTGATAGATGCAAGGTTAGATTTATGTTTAATGAAAGATTGCATGAGTGATTAAAGAGCAGAAAGGGATTTGGTCATTAGATTGACATTTAAATTGTCAAATTAAAGTTATGTTTAAAGAGAGGATGAAGTTTAGAAAGAAAGTTGTAGGACTTAGGGGTTAAGTTGTGGTTAACAGGTCATTGAAATGATATGTTATGTGGAAAACATAAAAATTGGGATAAAATTATGAAAGCTTTGATGTTTGATCCACCATAAGTTTTCGTATGTTGAGAAGTAAAACAATCATATTATATTCATTTTTTCCATAATCAATGAATAATGAGTGTAAATTTTGTCAATGGTTGTGCTTCCATGAAATATGTTTACAATGTATGTTTGATAATCGACATAAGACATAGAATCTATTTCGTTTTTAGTAGGTTTTTGCAAAACTAGGCCCTTATGCATATTAAGCTATTTTTTTACCCCCCAAAAAAAATATTGATACCCTTATTGATTCAATACCCTAACAAATTGATATTAGGCAGGTTTTAAAAAAAATTTAATCATAATATTTGATACTATGTGTGTAAGCAGAAATTCAAAAAATTATAATATCCAACCCAATGGATATTGCAAAAAAAATCAATATCCACCCAACATTGGTTAAAACCCCTTTCTTGTTTTGTTTGAATTTAAAATTTAAAATTACAAAAGAGAAATGGCATTTGGAAAAGATGACCCATGGTGAAGAAGTTGAATATACTCACTTGGAATGTTTGGGTAGTGGAATTATGTTGTTGTAAACCCAACATGTGAGAAATGTTGTGTCAAATTGTGCATAGTTTAGCAAATGGTAAATCAAGACATAATTATCAGCAACCTAACCAAATTATACAACATCACATGTGTATATTTTTTTACACAAGATTATATTTTTCAAATAAAACCATCATTTTATTTTTGAAAAAACCTTACCTTGTATACTCAACTTTAAATTCAATGGATTCAAACATTACCAAAGTTTGACCCTAAACATAAAAACAACAAAAGTCATCATAAATGTTGAAAAAAACATGTTTATTTAATTTTTTCTTTTAATATATGTAAATAAACAGCTCACAAAACATAAATCACGAACCTTCAACCTCCAAAATAAAGTAAAATAAATAAATTTGACTTTTAAAAATAAGAACAAGAACTTTCAACCTTTAAGAATAAAAACCTTCAACTTCTAAAAACAAAAACTTTTAACCTTCCAAAATAAAAACAAGAACTTTCAACCTTCAAAAACAAGAATAAAAATTTTCAACCTCCAAAGTTTTCTAAATAAAAAAACTTGTAACAACTTTTTAGTTTTAGTTTTAAATTGGAAAAAAAAAATTCCTTTGTTATCAAGCACATGATATGATAATTCCATCACCAAAAGATTTTTAAATGCACAAAATGTTTAATATATATATTTTAAAAAAATCATTTTGAATTTCTTAACAATAGACATAGGTGCATGAAGGTCCTTAAAGCAAAGAGGGAAATCTATTAATTTATTACCATGTATCATTTTGTTGAAGGGTTTTACGTTCACATACATGTGGCATGATTATATATGTTAAAGTTATATATTAGTTGCAAAATAATCATTGATTAGGTGTTTCATGTATTTTAGTTGTAATATAATTATCACATGTTACGAAAGTACAATTTGACAACAAAATCAAACATGGTTTAATACAATCAAATTCACAAAATGTATATTCTATTGTATAAGTGTCCATCTTACAACTAACTTGCAATTATAATACAACTCTTTAATTTTTTAACATCATATTTTATTCATTATTTTTTAACATTTTCATGAAATAATTATACATAATTATACATTAATTGTTTTGAAACTTTAGTTATAAGGTAGTCTAATTGCTATGGACATGATTTTTCATCATGTTCAAAAATCTTGATAATTTCAAATCTTTTTTCCTTCAAATGTGCTGATTTTTTGAAATTAAAAAAAAAAAAAAAGTTTCTTTTGACCATGTTCTTTGGGACTTTTTTTAATAGCAAAATGAGAAATTGTCACCCCAACAAAAATCCCATGTATGACCACATCCTCCAAAGAGAAAAGAGAAAAAAAGCCCATACCCAAAAAAAAAAATTTAATTAAAGAAAAGAAAAATGCAAAGGAATTTTTTTTTTTAAATGCAAAGGAAAAAAATTAAAGAAGGAAAAGCATAAAACAAATCTTCCTTGGAAGAAAAAACAAAGATGAAAAAAATAAACAGAAAAGAACAAAAAGAAGAAAAGAAACTTGAATAAATTATTGTTGAAACTTTTCAAGTTATAAAGACGGGGCATGCACAATCCATGTGCGCGGCCCTTGTGTCTCCCTGCCATCCCTGGTCCCTTCCACCCTCCGTCCCTGTTGTCTGTGCTACGTACTGAAGGAGCCTTCGGGAGCTCCTCCTTGAACTTGGAACATCCTCCCCTCTGGTATCGGTTCTCTCATCATAAGATCTTATGACATTTGGTTTTATATTTTGGACAGGTGTGGTTTCTGTGTGGGAGTACTTGGACTAGAATGCGATCTCTGTGGTGCTCGCAATCTTTGGTGTGGTACTCCTACTAAGTAGTAGTAGTACTCCTACTACTAATACTACTACTACCACCACTACCTGCGAGTCCTTTCTGCTGGGCTTTGATCATTTGGAACTTCAGCTGTGAGTGCTTGGCAATTCAGAACCCCCCCCTTTTTTTTTGGCTTGCATTTCTTTTTTCCCATTGTAAATTCACACTATCTGAAATGGGAAAGCCATTCCAAATTTTGAATTTGATCTGCAAAAGATAGTTTGTCTTGGAGTTGATTCGCCCCCCTTTGCCTTGCTCCTCATCTCAACCGCATCTCAAACCCTAATCACAACAGAGCCTCTTTGATGTGCCCATCATGGAGGTGTTATGTACCAGTTTGTATGGTTGTCATCCAGCAAATCTCATGTGATTAGATTTCAAGGACCGAAATGTCCTACTGCCCTGGTCCAAGAAAGGATTGAACTATGTGGCAAATTGTGAAATTTGTGTCTTGCCATTTGTGTATTGTTTTTCATCTTTCTAGCTAGCAAAGGTTCAGAGAAGACAATGATAGAAAACTACTGGTATGAATTGTAGTGTTAGTGTGAGAGAATACTACACAATGGCAACGCATGTCGGACAAAGAGAGAGCCAGATGCTACACTAGAAAGTTGGCATGAACTTGCTCTGCCAAGTCATGAATTTGTGGGATAAACAGTTGATCTAATTGTAGCAGAATCACAAATCCATTGAGTCTCTGTTTTTTCTTATCAGAGTGCTTGTGTGTATGCAAAGTCAAACCTTCAATTGTACATTCTCTTTTCCTGTCAAATCTTTCACTAGAATTTTTGTTTTTGCTCTCATTTTCTTATGATTCTGAAAACTGGCAGCTGAAGTTCATCACAACTGGAATTGGATCCATGGATACATACACGGCCCCCGCCATAACTGGTCCTTTAGTTTACAAGAAGTATTTTAGCTGGCATTTTAAGTTCAGCTGGGGAACTCGAGACATCCTGAGAAGATGTCTTTGACCAAGAGAGTCACTAAGATTGTCTTATGTGCCTTTTCTATGCTCTGTTGTTTGGAGGATTTGCAGGGTGCAATTCCCAACATTTGGAGCCATTTACAAGAAGTGTGAAGCTCTAATGGGGGATAGCTCTGCTCCCCAAAGCGAGATCAGGAGGGAAACAAATGAACTTTTGCATGGACTAGCAGCAAGGAAACATCGAGCCAAGTTACAGATCCTTCCTTTGGTAGCCCTCATCTTCTATGAGGTATCAGGAGGACCGTTTGGAGTGGAGGATGCGGTAAAAGCAGGTGGACCTCTGTTAGCCCTTCTGGGGTTCATCATCTTTCCTTTCATTTGGAGTGTACCAGAGGCACTGGTAACAGCAGAGCTGGCAACAGCTTTTCCTGAAAATGGTGGATATGTGTTGTGGATATCAGCTGCATTTGGGCCTTTTTGGGGTTTTCAAGAAGGATGGTGCAAATGGATCAGTGGAGTGACAGACAATGCCTTGTATCCTGTCCTCTTTTTGGATTATTTCAAACTTGCTCTTCCAGTTTTTGGACATGGAGTGTTCCGGATCATAGCACTGCTGGTCATCACCCTCTCTCTCACATTTCTTAACTATAGGGGGCTTACCATTGTGGGAACCACAGCAGTGGTGCTCACAATCTTCTCACTCCTCCCCTTTTGTGTGTTATCACTTCTTGCCATCCCCAAGATAAGGGTCCGGAGATGGCTGGTGGTTGATTTTAGAAACACAGACTGGCGAACATACCTGAATACACTGTTTTGGAATCTCAATTATTGGGATTCAGTAAGCACTTTGGCAGGGGAAGTGGACAACCCTAGCAAAACCTTTCCAAAGGCGTTGCTATGGGCTGTCTTGCTGGTGATAGTAGCATATGTAGTGCCATTGGCAGCAGGCACAGGTGCATTGCCACTTGATAGGGATAAATGGGACGATGGGTACCTTGCAGATGTTGGCATGGCTGTTGGAGGAATAGTGTTGAAGTGGTGGATTGAGTCAGCAGCTGCATTTTCTAACATGGGGTTATTTGAAGCTGAGATGAGCAGTGATTCATTCCAGCTCCTGGGCATGGCTGAGACAGGAATGCTCCCTAAGATATTTGCTATCCGATCCAAGTATGGGACACCCACACTGGGAATTTTGTTTTCTGCATCAGGAGTTCTTCTGTTGTCCTGGATGAGCTTCCAAGAGATTGTGGAGTTCCTTAATTTTCTCTACTGCTTTGGCATGCTTCTTGAGTTTGCAGCCTTTATTTGGTTGCGAATGAAAAAGCCTGAACTGGTGCGCCCTTTCCGGATTCCAGTTGGCACAATAGGTGTTATCCTCTTGCTGCTACCAGCAACAGTGTTGCTGATTGTGGTCATGTGTATAGCAACCTGGCAGACAGTCGTCATCAGTATTGCAGTCTCAGTTCTAGGTTTCATCACATATCCAGCACTGCAGCATGTGAAGGCCAAGAAATGGATGCAGTTTTTGGATGTAGATGAACCTAAAGTGCCTGAAGATGATGATACGGATCCTGCTCTATCTCTGGATCCTGTTATATCTCCGGACCCTGCTATATCTCTGCATCCTGAAGTGGGTGAGACAGAGATAATTTCTTTGACTGAATAGTAATAACTCAAACACAAAACTCTTCAGTCAGCTGTTGCCTCATCTCTCAAAGGTATCAAAGAGGATCTAATGATCTCCTTTACATGACAGAAACTGAAGAAAGGTTCTGTATCTTCCATGGTCTAGGGCTCAATTGAGGACCATGTCGATCAGAGACATGTTGACTCCTTAAGCACTCTTGTAGCTATATTGCAGGCAGAATTTGTCTCTAAGGTGAAGTAGAGAATCTGAGCATATTGGGTGGTTAGCAACCTTCCTGATATGCTGAGATTGTAGCTATGTCTCTTTGAGTGCTAGCCAACATCATGACTGAGTCTTCCCATTGCTTCCAGAAATGTGACAGAACTCAGGATGCAGATGCTTGTATAATGATTTGCCTGAAATTTTGTGGTGATCATTATATACTAATCTACACCCAACAATGGGAGCTGATGAAGTTAGTGGGTAGTCATGGCAGCTCGTCATTGCCATTTGTAATCAAGGCAATGCTCTAACACCTTGAGGGGCAACTCCAATAAGGTTATGCCTGCACTTATTGTCACGGTACCTTTCAAACTGTTGTCAGAGATTGCTCTACAATCTTATAGATATGTCCTGAGATTGTAGCTCTCCTGTGATGTTGAGGCCTGACTACATTCCTTTGCAAAGACTACAGCTTTTGCAAGAAATGGATCTGTCTGGGGAGCTGATATAATGTCATCACCTTGCCCTCAGGGACATGGCACCTGAGGTGCGCTTTTGGTGCCTTCTAAGCCTCTCCTATCTCCTCCTGCTCCAGCTTGCTTCACTGTTAACTCCATAAAGAGGCTCCAAATAGATTCACATAGATGCATGATTTCATTGGTCAAGTATAGGATTAGAGAATTATTTCATGTATTTAATGAAGACATCTTATTTGACTCGCAGACTTATTTTTCAATATGTTCGTGAAAGTGGAAGTATATTTGTTCAGCATTGTGTTACTGCACAAAGTTGCATGCACTCTACTTTAGAAGCTTCAATTGAATATCCTTAGTTGAGCTTGAATGCTGATGTAGCCAAGAAACATGCTGCAAACAAGAAAATCCAAGAGTAGAAGTGGAGCAAAGATGCCTTAATGGAACTATGATTTCCCTCAAAAGATGATCACACACTCCATCCAGACATCAACTAAAGTCAAGTGCAAGTACCATGTTTGCAGACAGCAGCAATCTGTCAGAACTTCAGGGAATGAACCCTTCAGGAAAACCAACTTTAGATGATAAGTTTGTTGGTTGTTAAACTTCGCATTCTTGATGTGTTCTAACCAAAGGGAGGGGAGCCTTATCTCTTGCAGATAGCTTCTACATTATGAAAAGTCTGAAGGCAACAAACCACTGCAATCACCTCAACTGCTCTAACTACCATACACAACCATGTCCAGAACAGTTACCACCATCACACTACCTGCTCATTATGTTAGTGTCAAACAACAGAAGAAACCGGAAAATGACAACCAGAGTAAAAAGCTCCCAGAATGTTCACTCTTGCTCATTGATCAAATCTTTCAACAAACAAATCAACCACACATTCTTCATTTCCTCATGGTTTAGAGAAAGAGAACAAAACCAGTACACATCAGAAGTTCAAGAAAGTAATGTCCATGGACTAGTGCTTTGCTGCAACAATTTGTCTCTCTATATCTCTGAAGATTTCACTCACCCACTAACCCAGTGGCTCCTCTCTACCACATCAAAAAGCTCTATCAGCAGAACTCTTACAGAATTCTTTCTCAATCATCCACCTACTCTGTTACCTCAAAATCATCAAAGAAGTAAAGATACTTTATAGGTCCGAAGTCCTGACTGATTAAACTTCCCTGAGCTCCTCACATGATTTCAGCTATAAATACTGGAGTACTTTACAATATCAAGGGATTCATTTGCAAATCCATCTTGAGAGATTGATCTTTAAATTAAACAACAAAAGTATAAGACTATGGAAGCATAGTACCTCATAAGTTCCAGCCAGTACTCCCGGTTACATCAAGTTGCAACAATTATTGAGCCTGCTCCTGTAGATCATCCAAGTTTCTCATTCCTTCCTTTTCAGCATTCAGATTGAAATCCAAATCCAGTCAGAGCAATCTTGTCTGCATGCTACCACATAGATCTTCTGAATTGTCGTGGCATCACAGTGACATATTCAATATCCATACACACTAAGAATTCTGTGAAAATAGGTCATGTACCCAATGATTAGATCACTAAACACACACAAGTCACAGACTACCAAAGTGAATCATGTGGTTTCCCAAGAATGCATTCTAATTTACATACCCATTCATATATATCCTCCTCACAATGAGCACAACAGCCTAACACTTGTAACATTTGTTGCATATTGGAAACCAATGCATAGCTAAAACAGAAGCATTTCGAACACATTGCAGGTACTGCTCCAAATGAGATACTTGACATAAACACATTACACTGAAAGATCCAAGCATCAGATTACAAAATCAAATTGGAGGTTAAAACTGTGTCACAAAGAAGTTTCCAAAGACAAAGATGTTCAGGCACTTGTTCATATCTTGCTAGTCAATCCAGTTCATCTTTTCATGCACAGACGAATTCCACAATTGACAGGTCCATAACACAGTAATTCCAGTTCTCACATCAGCTTATATCTATTAAAGTAGAGCTCCAACATATGTCAGACATCTGGAGCCAGTGCCCTGCAGTTTAAGAGGGGATTTGAAGTACCATCCCATTACAGGTTAGCTCTAATGACGATCAGCTGACTTAACAGGATACCCATGTTTTCTGTTGCCTGTTGTTTGAACTTGAGGATCTAACTTCTCTTCAGCAAGTCAACACACATGATCACTTTCAGGTTGACCTTGCTTTGTGCTTAATCGTTCCATCAGGCTTGTCACGCCCTCCTGCACCTTTGCAGGCCCCCCTCCATATGGTCAGGCTGCTGAACTCCACAAGACTAATTTCTCCATACTCAAGCATAGAATGTGTAGTTCATGAGTAAAGATATCAAAAAGAAGAATCATCACCAGCAACAATCTAGACTGCTTACACACAGGTAGAGAGTTGAGCAAACACTGTGAAGAGATGTAAGAAGATCCTGTGTACATACAAGACTAGTTCTAAAAGCACAAAAGACATTACTCCTAGACACTCCCATATCAGGTGTCTAATGATTCTCCAGTATATAAACTGTATCTAGCTACCAGTTGCAGCAGTCCTACTTTCAGCTTTGGCAAATCCTATGGGTATATTGCTATACAGATAGTTGGAACCCGAGATGGATGTTGCTGCAGATTACTCCACTGATATTGCTTCCCTACCATCCATAAGCTAATCTAAACAGATGTAGATGAAAAAGCATTTGAAGCTCATATGCGAAGCTGCAGAAACACACTACACACGTCTAGCTCGAGGTGGGTTCACAGGCCAACCCCCAGGTGATGGTAGTGCTGCTTGTGTCCTGCTTCCTGACCCTGCAATATCCCTGCCCATTTGTCAAACTTCCACTCATCTTCAATAATCAGACATTCTTCCCACAAGTGTGAGCTTCCCCTCTAACTAGAAAAGACTTTCCTCCTGAATCATACATTCAGATCAGGTCTATGACAGGGATCTATATAACTTAAAACCACTAAAGATGTGCTGACAAAACAGCCACTCATGTGGAAAGGAGTACAGAGGATAGCACTGGAAAGGAATATGATACACATGTATCTCAGTTCCCTTTCTGCCCAATTTCTGGACAAGCCCTCTGAAACTCACCTCTCAAAGTAGGAGACATGGCTGGCTGGCTGCTTCCAATCCCAAGTGGACCTATCTTATTCCAGCGTGGCAGCATCTTCTCTTGCTCTTCCCATGTCCTCTCAAAATCAGGTATTTCATCTACAAATCCATCCCACAAACATACACAGCTGTTCATACTAACAGTCTACCCTGTGCAAACAAATGCTGACTTCAAATGACGTAAAATTCATGACATACAAGGACTAAAATCCCACAATTTCCAATATGGTCCTCTATATAGTTGTTATCCCCTGATAGACAATGAAGTCATGCAGATTGTACATACCTTCATTCAGATTATGCAATGTATCCAAGGTCTGTTCCCGGCCCTCTGATGTACGCTTTCGAGTTACTGACAAACCCTGTTCTAATACCAAGTTAGCATCTTCAATTTAACACAGAAGTTTGGAACCCAGGTGTATCCATTTCACAAAACACAATCATCCACAGAATTTGGTGAACAACTACTCTGAAGACAAATCATGCTTGCTTGCTGATGACATAGTTTGAACATGTACCTTCTCTCCAACACCACGTGAGTGGCGCTTGGTCTCCTTGCCAGTTCTTAAGTCCTTCTCCTGAAACTCTTCTTCAACCACCTGACCACTCACAACATCCCCATGCCACAAATCAAATCATCAAACTTAAGTGGTTGAAACCTCACAAGAGAAAACAAAGCACAAAACCATTATGTCAGAACCAAAACTAAGCATTTGAAGTGACCTAACAGAATCCTCTGTTGAACAAATATTAAGGAGGATGATGAGGATGTGATATACCCCATTAGGACCCATGCGTCTGCTGGCTGATGATGAATACTGGACGCCATTAGGTCCACCGTATGAAACTGAAGAGCTTTGAAAGCTGTAACTCTGTGTACGATTACTATTCCTTGGGGTTGTTAATGGACCCTGTCGCTCTACAATTCTCGATTGTCGTGGCAGCTCAGTCACTGACATGCAAGCACAATCTCAGTGGATAATTTCAATCAACCATGACTTGGAGAGAAGATCCACAAGAGGCACATAGTCAGGCACAGCCTGTGATCATTTCTCTTAACATAGAGCAATGGCCAGATAAAAAATAAAAAACAAAAAAAATCTCTGCAAGCAAAGAAAGAAAAGCCAGCAAAACATTGGAGAACCATGTACCAGGCCTGACATCATCATCTGGATGCTCAATGATAGGTTCTTGGTTTGATTGTGCCCGTGCATGCTGATGTGGATGTTCCACATCATCAGGGAGCTCTTCAATAATTGGCCCTCTCCTGTGCTCATCCTGCCCGACAAAAAACTAAATCACAATGTATCAGATGCTTAGTTCCATAGTGTACGCAAAATTCACATGTCTTGACATGACAAACCTGATACCGTGTATTCAAGTGTAGATAAAGCAGGAGCCCTTCTAACTTTACAAGTCAAGTTACACTTTCGTCCCATGTTGGTTCTGGTACAGCCAGAGAGACTAAGACCCAGTTGTGGGAATCACAAAGAACCCTCACAGAATCAGAAAGATATCCAGCAGGTAGGAAACAACATACAAAGACATCGTTTCCAACTTTCTTAAACCTCCAAAAGCCAATTTCAGAACACAAGAACTTGCAAGCAGAAGTAACCAAGCAACGGCCACCACCGCATACAAACCTCTGAGATACAAAAATAGACAACAAGTTCATGACACATGTTTGCAAATTTCACAACAGAAGAAAGCCACCCCATCTCCTCTACCCTACAATACCACAATCATCCCATACTGTGCCGACCGAGAAACAAAAGAATTGAGCAAAAGGAATTTCGTACCGCATGCGGGTTGTGAGGCCGGTTGGAGAGGAAAGCACCTTCAACTGGCGGCTGGGGGACACCACCGAAGAAGGGATTTCCGAAACCACCACCGTGAGAACCGAACAGGGAACCGAAGGAACCACCAAAAGGTCTAGTGAAGAATGGATCGCTGAAGAAAGGATCATTATCAAACACATCGAACAAACTCCTCCTCCCACCACCACCACCACCACCACCTCCTTGTGAGCCCGGGGGCCCCATACCACCACCCATCCCGAATCCAAAATTCGCAAACGGATCAGGAAACCCTTCAAAAGGCCCTGGACGATTACCCCCTCGCCCCTGCATATCCCTCCTGACTCACCCAACCCCTGCACCTTCTTCTTCTTCTTCTTCTTCTTCTTCTTCCACACCTCCCCCCGTCAATGCTGTCTGCTCCCCTTATTCCAATACACAAAATACAAGAACAAAGCCACAGAAACTAAGCTAACAGCACCAAACCACAAAGCCAAATCTGTTCCTGAAACACACAAACACGCATGTGCACACACAAACCGACAGAATTTTCGTTCAAATTTGGTTTTAGGGTTGAAAGCTCCATAACTGCCTACTCGGAAGGGACTTGAGAGCGAGAGCGAGGGCAATGGGGCATGCCTCTTGGTAGTGTGAACAAATCAACGATTGCCACCTGTTAGTTCTGGGGTGCGCTATCCCCTCTTCTAGAAGTTTCTGGAACTTTGGGGGAAGAAGGGGAACCTGGAATGGGTCTCTTTCAAGTTACTTAATCGCCGTGTTGTTTTTTTTTTTCTTAATTAAATTTTTTTAATAAATAAATATTTATTTACTTAACTTAATCACCGTAGTACCTTTTCATGTGCCAAAATAATTAATTTAATTTAATTTTTAAATCACTTTGGCAGTTTAAAAAAACATTAATGAAATTTCGGCAATATATTATTTATTTAGGCAAAACTTCTTCGATAGTTGTTTGGACTTTGAACCTCTAACATGATGAGACTGTTTTCCAACATTTTTAAAATTGCCAAAATGGGGCGATAACATAAATGTTCCACCAATCTTTGTATTTTGCCTTCCCGTATACAATTTTCTTAAAATTTTAACATTTCAAATAGATAATTTCTAAAATAATTTTCATTTCCACAAATAATTTAATTGCCACCTAACCTGAAAAAGTTAATTATGTTATTCTTTTTTACTAATTAGATGAGGGTACCTCCCAAGTTCAAGCTTTTCTTTTTTCTTTTTTTTTTTTTTTTTTTGGCACCATGAGCCATTTTGATTGGCTCATTACCCCAGAACAAAACAAAAATAAAACTTTGCAGGCGTTTCTAAGTAGAAGTTTCTATTTTGAAGTCAAAAACCTACCCTTTGGGGGGCACCTATGTAGTAGGTGGGTGAAAAGAGGAGAACTGTCGGCAAAAGCATGTGGGATAAAAAGTGTGGTGCTATTGGGAACATCTTAAGGAACAAATTGGGAACATCCCCAAGAAAAAAAAAACAAAAATCCAAACCACCCACCCTCCCTCCAAAAAAATTAAACATTGGCCCCTTAGGTACCACCTCATTGGTCGAGCGGAATTTCTATCCCTACATTTGTTCCACCATTTTCTATGGTTCTATGAATTAAACCCTAATTAAGTGCGGCCCATAGGGTGACCTTGACCAGAGGATTCTGATGGGAATTTAACCCTAGTTGGGCGAGTTTAGTAGGATGAGCTTGGTGAACATGCACTTGCCAGAGAATTGGCCGTTCACAGCCCCTGTGCTTTTAACCTGAAGGCCATTCCTGAAATAAGGATACAGTGATGGATGGATGGATGGATATTGACACAAGCTCAACCCTAAACCCTAATGAACATTTGAATGATGAAATTCAATATTAAAGGTGCATTCACACTTGGTGTTAGTGACTCTAGGGTAGAGTCCTGTAACACCATGCTAGCCATTTAGGACTTAAATCTAGTTGCCATGAAAATTTTATGTTAAGCTAGCATTCACTTAACATTGAGCTATGGGTACCACCTAGGATGCCACCTAGATTTTCAGTTAACATTGTTTTAACATCAAGTGTGAGTGCACCATTATAAAAACAATGAGGCCATGATGGATGCCAAGATCCTGAGGCAAACGCCCTTTCTAAATGTGAAAGCACCTTATGTCTACCTTTTAGGTGCAGAGGCATCTAGTTGGAGGCTTATTTTGCCTCCACTCTGCACCTAAAGGTCACATTATTCATGGATATTTTCAGTGATAGCTAAAGCTTGAGGCTATGGGCTTTACCAAATTAAGGGCCCACGCAATGTGGAGCTGAGTATGGGCCTAATTTCGGTACAGCGCCTAGCCAAGAGCTTTACTTGTGTAAAAACCCATTGGATTTTTTTCTAGTCCATGATTCTAAAAGATGAGCTTCATTTTTTTGGGTTATATTCGCATAAGTTGTTGAACCATATCAATACCATGAGTAATGGAATGAAATGAATGCAAATTAATGGTTGTTATGCAATTTTGGTACCATAATATATGACAAAAACCCTTTGAATTTGGATGAAATAATAAATGATTACTTTGCAAGATGTGAAAAGAGCACAAGAAGGTAAAAATTGAAAACCATATGTTGTTCAAAGCCCAAGGGGAAAAAAAATTCATGATTGCCAAATGTTTTTTAGGGGTATCAACAAGTTTATTTTCAAGCTACCATGTGTTCCCATAACAATGTATTGGAAATGTCTCACAAAATCTTGGATGCAATGTTTGAGAGTGGTGGGTGTTACCATCATCTTCATTCTTCATTTTAGAATTGTCTTTAAAAATTTGAATTGGATTTGCACAAATTCTATGCAAGATTTTTGTTACACGTTTAAAAGGAGCTACCTAGTAAGGATCTCCCCAAGACTTTCACAATCATGAGTTCATCACAAAGAATTGAAAGTCTTCAATTTAACAAAAGAGTAAGTTTATGAGAAAACTCAAGGATCTTAACAATCCTTCACACATTTTCCAAGGTTTACTATTAATCCCTTGTATTTTTGTGATAATTAAATTCTCCTTCTTTGTTTTTGACCAAAAAAAATTTAGCTTGATTTTAATAAAAGAAATTGTTTACAAGTATTTTACAAAAATTGTTTGATTTGATTTCCTTCTATTATGGGAATTGAAATCATGGTTACTATTGAGTTCAATTGCATGGAAAGTTGCTTTTGTGAACTTAACAAGGTTTTTACACATGGATTTTCCTTGGAAGAAATAGTGAAAGCTCACATTCTCGAAATGCATAACTTTGTGTCAAATGATAAGAACAATAATATAATGTACATATGTAACAAAGTTGTTTTGTAGTCTAATTGTCCTCCAAGAAGTAGTGTGAAGGTCAACACACTTGCATTTTCTACATTGGGTGAAAGCAAGTTGGAGATCATCCAAGGTTCCAAGTGGTGTAAAAGATTGGAATAATATGGATTCCTCAAAGGATTTGATCACAAATCCAAGATTTATGACATGATATAATAATGGTTAACAATTCCTATGCTACAAGCATTTTCCATTTGTGACATGCCCTTTCTTTGTGACCCACCTTTTAGTGGTCACCAATTATATTGTGTTGTTCATAATTAGACACAAACATGCCAAAAAAAATTGTAAGAGATGACTATAAAATTCAAGGTAATGTGAATTATCTTGATTTTGAAGAAATGGTTCATCATATTTGTGTTTGCTTTTGGCATTGAGATGCCCGTTCTAGGCATTCACATGCATTTCACCTTGCATCAATATTTGTGGATTTCGTCTCTTCAAGTGGATTTCAACCAAAGGTTTTCATAGTTGTATTAACCTAATGTAATGTTTGTTTCCTATTGTCTTTTTCACCAATTGTACATAGAAATGACGTGTATTAAGTAAAATTAGAAGTTTCAAATTTTGTTTATTAAGGCATATTTATTTCATTTGTGAGTTAGTAAGTACTAACCCATTGTTCTTCATCCATAACATTTAGGATCAATTGTATTTATGACCTTTATGTGGGATGATGATCATATTTCAATACAAAGAAGTTTGTTTGAATTTTATGGGGTAGATAAAGTTACATATCCTTAATATAACTACATTAGAAAATAACATGATTTAGGTCAATGTTTTTGACATCCATTTTGTGGCCTCCCTTTTTCAGGGTAATTGGTTCTTCAAAAAACACTTGCAATGTCTATGGCAATTTTGTTTTATGTTGTCAACGGAACAATGGCTTACATTCTCCCTTGAAGCTTTAGGGTTTATTGTTCATTTTTAATGGAAACATGACGGTTTGGAATTAATATGTTTATGGTCGGTGCAAACATACCTCTTGTTTAAGGATAAATCCAATGTTCAATTGAAGGCAATTTCCCATCCATGGCAAATCCAATGTTCTAGGGGCAATTTCCCATGTGAAGTTTTTACCAAGTAATAGTTATGGTTACCAAGTACATGCAAAAGAAATTACCACACACCGACTAATTGAAAATATTGTAATTACACCCAACAATATGATCCTAATGTACACCTAGTTGGCAATTGTAAATTGAGACCATCCACACCATTTCAAAAGAAATGGGGAAAAAGGTGATTGTAAGGTTAAGTCATGGTGTTGTTAAAAAACAAGGACAAGAGTAATGGAAGAAAAGGAGGTTTTCATTCACTAACATTCCATCCATTAGCTACTATTGGTGTGCAATTAAAGGATGGTTTGCTTCATTTTCAAAATTGGCAATATTGGTGGCGTTCATCCAAGATGGCATTAGGACTTTGGATTATAAAGGAAAAAACATTCGATGCAATAGATATGAAGGCCCCAACATAACCCTAGTAACTTTGAAAAATCTTTTAGAAAAGGGAAACATATTGTTCATGTCAAGGAATGTGAATAGGCTATTACAAAAGCAAAAGTATGGGGAGAAAAGTAGTGGAGATAAAAGAGGTATTGACCAAACAATGGGTGATCGATAGAATGTAAGTTTTGGGTAAGTGTAGAGGGCCATGTGAGTGAGCTAACAATATCACATCAGGTGAATTTCAATGTGCAAACATAGTTTTGTTGTTTACTTTGTGATGATGGTACAACATATGGTTAAACATCAAGTTATGTGCATGTTGTTGGCCACATTTACATTGAATGAAAAGCTAAAAATGAAAAAAATTACATGGATACAAAGGGTGCATTTGAACAACCATATTTTGAAAATGTTATGGCATAAATACCTTTTAAAATATCCAAACTAGTGCATTGTCATGCCTTCTATGTTTAGTATTGAAATTAATGCACATGGTAGTAGACAACACATTGTGTAATTGGAGTGAGTTGAAAAATGAAAATGATGGGACACTTGTATAAGTAAAAGTTTTGGGCAAGTTCTATGAATTCATTTTCAACCTCATGTGTAATGGGTATGTAGTTATAAGGAAGAAAGACATGTACTTCCACCTAGTTGAAGCCTAAACCTATCATATTCAAATAATTGTTTTCTTATCACAAGTGCAAGTGGTTATCTTTCTAGGTCAACCTACAAGCTCCAAGAAATTGGTGCACATCTAGTTCAAAAACCATGTCACAATTAATAGCACTTTGTTTATGTTCTTGTCAACAATTTAACAAATTTTATTGATTTTTTAGCCACGACTCCCTCTTGATTTGTAACTTTAAACTTGGTAAAGCCATATTTTATTGACTTTGCCCAAAGGATTTTGCTTTGCATGCATGATGTAACATTTGGGATGTAATTTTTGCTTACATTGGGAATCAATTTGAAGGTGATTGCTTGAAACCAATTTTTTTTTAATTTATTTTTAATCAAATTCATTTTGCATGTAGAATTATCTAACCACGTTATGCATCCATTATTGTGCAAACTAAATTTCCTCTTGAAACTATTTTTCCTTATAATCAAGTTGAACACATCATCAAATGGAGAGTTCATGATTGTTTCAAAATGATTTTCAATGCAATTTTTGGTGGTAACTACATAAATACCAATTATGTTATACAATTTTTAAAATTATTCTCATAATTATTTCAAGGATGGTTTTCCAATTCTTTTTTTTTGTTTAGCTAGTGATATTGAAGGTTTATTTTTTATTTTTTATTGACACTTCCAAGTCTTTTAATGGCTAATGTGTTTTTTTTGGCTCAAATTTGTTGTCTTAATTATGCTTATGAATGGGCCAATTGGAAGTGATTAAATTCCTTATCAATGAAGAGACAAATGTCGACCTTACTAATCATTAGGATAGCATGGTATACAAACATACTTGTGTCTAAAGTTGACATTTTATTTATTTTTCAAATATGTGCAAAATGTTACATGGTGTTGTGAACTACAAATCCACCAAATATCAATCATGAGAAAACATTTTGGGTTAATATCCAATAGTTATTGCTACTATTGTACATGTTGTATTCACTTTGGACCACATTGTAATCAATAACACGGGGTTGTACTTTATATGTATTGCTTATTAAAAATATGGTTTGGAAGTGCTTTCAATATTGTTTATACTTGGACTACATTATAGAATATTGTGGATGTGGGCAACAATGAATGTTGGAATGTGCAAATGTTGAATGGTGCACCAAATGCATTTTGTAGTGGTTAATAAAATAACTAACTATGAAGTTTTATACTTGACTATTGTATTTGGAATCTTTTCTTATTAGGACAAAGACCCTACAATAAATAATGTATTACTCAATCGATAGAGATATGTCTATATGTTATGACATGTTGAAATCACGTGTTCCTTATACACATACATAGGAAAAGTATCAAATGGAAATTTGGCATGGGACCATTGAAGTAGTTATGAGAGAATCCTTCACCACAAATTTTATAGATGAAGGATTATAAGTCTCCTCTTAGTTAATGTTTGTCCTACTATTTTTGAACCAATATAAACATGTGGCACTACTACATATTGTGCCTTTTTGCGAAGGGAAAAACAAAAAATCGAAAGGGTTTGTGAGCAAAAACAACCTGCCATATTTGCGATGTGACATGCATCGCAACTTGTGGTTCACCAACCATCGCTAATATATAATGTACCTTAAATCATCGCAGCACTTTTGCGACATATACCACAACCAAAACTTTGCGACCCTCTCAGTCTCCGTGCACGTTAGCGATATTCCACAGTTCGCACCTCTTAATCATACTCACAACATCGCAAATTTTAAAATACACAAAGTATTGCAAAACACTTTGAGACTCACAAGAAATCGCAATCTTGCGTTATTCAGAGCATCGCATTTTGCGTTTGAATATGTATCGCAAACCTCATCACAAATTTTTACAAAAGTTTCTGGTGTTGGACGTATCGCAAGTTGCGATGTGCGTTAGTTCGCAAAGTAGTAAAAGGGATCCTGGAGAAGGAAGTTTCGCAAAAGGTTTCACAATGTCATCTGATTTATCACGACCTTTTTTAA
>Ga0116227_10000782_pt1 | contig 65838 bp, 61 predicted proteins | sample S1TSphgellanicum_FD_89693 | JGI IMG/M metagenome (GOLD analysis project Ga0116227, IMG submission 89693) | Host-associated microbial communities from peat moss isolated from Minnesota, USA - S1T2_Fb - Sphagnum magellanicum MG | ecosystem: Host-associated > Plants > Peat moss > Unclassified...
AACGCAACGGAAACCGATGTGGTTGGATGCCGATCTGTAATCGCCCTTGCCACGGGTGCCTACCATGTAACGGGTGCAATATTGGTCTGTACATAAAAATGATCCTCCTCTTTGTACTTTCTTTTTAACTCCCGGCTCATCCGGGTCGTATGAATCTGACGGGCCTTGCGGGTTTTTAGTTACCGGGTTATTTGCAACCGTTTGGTAATAATCAGACCGGTACCAGTCTGCGCACCACTCCCAGGCGTTACCGGCTATATCATATAACCCATAACCATTTGGAGGGAACTGTTTAACAGGTGCTAAGCCCTTGAATCCATCTACCCCCATATCTTTATCGGGGAATGATCCTTCAAAAATATTAGCCATCCATTTACCATTGGGTTTCATTTCATTGCCCCAGGCATATAGTTTGCCTGACTGGCCACCCCTTGCAGCATATTCCCATTCGGCCTCAGTTGGCAAACGTTTCCCAGCCCATTTGGCATAAGCAGCCGCATCTTGCCAGCAAACCTGCACAACAGGATAGTTATCTTTACCAATAATGTTACTGTTGGGCCCTTGTGGATGTTTCCAATCGGCGCCTTTAACGTAAGACCACCATTGTAAATAATTATTAAGCGATACTTTTTGAGGCGGCGCAGTAAATACTAAAGATCCGGCAACCAGGTTTTCTTCCGGTGCATCAGGAAATTCTTTTTTGGTTGGCTTTTGCTCCGCAACCGTTATATAGCCGGTGGCTTTAACAAACGCTGCAAATTGTTTATTGGTCACCTCGGTAGCATCCATATAATAAGAATGGATACCAACCCGGTGAACCGGCCTTGCATCATTCATCATTTCGTGCCCGCCACCGTTCATACCTACAGGGTTTACACCGCCCATACTAAACTCGCCGCCACCTATAAACTTCATGCCTGTCGGCGCTTCGGCTACACCAGCGGGTTTATCAAACAGGGTTTCCTTAAACTCACGTCCACCGCCTTCAATAAACGTGGCACTATCTGAACGGGTAAGCCCAGTTGGGCGACACATCGAAGCAGCGCTCCCTGGGAAATTGATTTTCTTAACGATATATGTTTTTTTAACCCCGGCATCTGGCGATACAGCAATGGTTTTATTATCGGTTTTAGTTGCCGGACTTTTGCATGCCTGCAAAGCCAATAGTATTATTGCAAATGATATTATTGCGTTGTTTTTCATCGACAAAACCGTTTTTACTGTAAATTAAAGTAGCACTAATATTTTATAATTAGTAAAAATATAAAAAGTCTACTTAGTTAATAGGGAAAATATTTTTCAGGAGCTTTTCATACTTACCAAGTGTCATTTGTTGGCTGCCGCGGCGTTTAATGATGCATTATCTTTTTCCTGATAGGCAAACTAAAGATGGTAATTGGTTAGATGGTGCCAGTAGCTATACCCTGCACGTGGCAGCAAATCCACATTGTGTAAACTTCTGATCTATAACCGATTATGATACTGCAACCCATTGTTTAATTGATAAAAGCAACGCAATGCAGATCTATCATCCCATAAAGATCTGATTAAAAATAGGGATGGCTCAGTCGATCTATATTTTGGCCCGACCGCCCCCACCACTAAGGAGAAAAATTGGGTACAGACCACCCCGGTAAACACTGGTTTACTTATATGCGCTTTTATTGCCCAACTACAGCTTATATCGATAAAAGTTGAAAGATGAACAACACAGTTAAGACAAAATAAATTTATTTAATATTTAGTTAACAATAAGCCCGGCGGTTTAATGTAAATTACAATAATTAAAGAATCATCACCATGGAAATTGTATCTACCGATATGGAAACAGGAACATTATCACCAGACGTACTCCAAAAAATAAACGCCTATTGGCGAGCGGCAAACTACCTTTCGGTCGGCCAGCTTTATTTACGCAATAACCCACTGCTTAGGGAGCCGCTACAATTAACAGATATTAAAAACATGCTGCTGGGCCATTGGGGCACAACACCGGGGCAAAACTTTATATATACTCACCTTAACCGGATCATTAAAAAGTATGATCTCAACATGATCTACGTATCTGGTCCTGGCCATGGTGGGCCAGCTGTGGTTGCGGGTACTTATTTGGAGGGTACTTATACCGAAGTTTATCCCAACATTACTCAAGATGAGGACGGTTTGAAAAGGCTGTTCACCCAATTTTCTTATCCTGGTGGTATATCAAGTCATGCTTCACCGCAAACACCGGGTTCTATTCATGAAGGTGGCGAATTAGGATACTCGTTAAGTCACTCTTTCGGTGCTGTGCTGGATAACCCAGATTTGATTGTGGCTTGTGTTGTTGGTGATGGCGAAGCCGAAACCGGTCCGCTGGCTACGGCATGGCATTCTAATAAATTTATGAATCCGGTTAGTGATGGTGTTGTATTGCCCATACTACATTTAAACGGCTATAAGATCTCCAATCCAACGGTGTTGGCGCGAATCTCTCATGAAGAATTAGAGCAGCTTTTCCAAGGGTATGGTTATACGCCATATTTTGTCGAAGGCTCTGACCCTGAACTAATGCATGAAGCGATGGCTACTGTATTAGATCAGGCGATAGAACACATTAAACAAATTAAACAGGAAGCGGCCGGGCAGGATAATCCAGAACGCCCACGCTGGCCAATGATTGTATTAAGATCGCCTAAAGGATGGACGGGCCCAAAAGTAATTGATGGGCATAAGATAGAAGGAAATTTCCGGTCGCATCAGGTGCCGCTTTCTGTATCAGCCTCGGCCCCACCAGAACATTTGCAGCTTTTAGAAGAATGGTTAAAAAGCTACAAACCCGAAGAACTGTTTGATGAAAAAGGTAAACTACTACAAGAGATAGCAGATCTTGCCCCCGAAGGCGACAGGCGCATGGGTGCAAATCCACACGCTAACGGTGGTCAGCTACTAAGGGATTTGCATATGCCAGATTTTAGGAATTATGCGGTAGAGGTTACCTCGCCGGGAATTGACGGTGAGGGTGATACTTTTGTTTCGGGCAAGTTTCTGCGCGATGTAATTAAGTTTAATCAGGAAAAACGCAATTTCAGGATCTTTGGGCCAGATGAAACGGTATCTAATCGACTGGATGCCATTTTTGAAACCACGAACCGCCAATGGGAAGCACCCATTGTTGATAGCGATGAGTTTTTATCATCCTCAGGGATGGTGATGGAAATGTTAAGCGAGCACCAGTGCGAAGGCTGGCTGGAAGGCTATCTGCTTACCGGCAGGCATGGATTGTTTAATTGTTATGAGGCATTTATACATATTGTAGACTCCATGTTTAACCAGCATGCCAAATGGTTAAAGGCTACATTAGAATTGCCTTGGCGCAGAAAGATCGCATCACTAAATATCCTGCTAACGTCAACTGTATGGCGACAAGATCATAATGGCTTTACCCATCAGGACCCTGGTTTTATGGATCACGTGGTGAATAAGAAAGCAACCATCGTACGTGTATACCTCCCACCAGATTCTAATTGTTTGCTATCCGTTACAGATCATTGCCTTCGCAGCTATCACTACGTAAATGTAATTGTAGCAGGCAAACATCCTGCCCCGCAATGGTTGACAATGGAACAGGCGGTAGAACATTGTACCCGCGGCATCGGTATCTGGAATTTTGCCAGTAATGATCAGGATTGTGAGCCGGATGTGGTAATGGCCTGTAGTGGCGATGTACCTACGCTCGAAACCCTGTCTGCTGTTTCTATATTGCGTGAGCATTTACCAGAATTAAAGATCAGAGTGGTAAACGTGGTCGATCTCTTCAAACTGCAAAAAAGTACCGAGCACACGCACGGTTTGACAGACAGGGATTACGATGCCCTGTTTACCATAGATAAGCCAGTGGTATTCGCATTTCATGGCTACCCATGGTTGGTGCACCGGCTAACTTATAATCGTAAAAATAACTTTAATCTGCATGTGAGGGGTTATAAAGAAGAAGGAACTATTACAACTTCTTTTGATATGACTGTTTTAAATGAAATGGACAGGTTCCATTTGGTGATTGATGCTATCGATCGTTTGCCACAAACCGGAAGCCGCGGGGTTTATCTTAAACAATTATTGATGGATAAACTAACCCAGCACAAACAATACATCAGCATTAACGGAAAAGACATGCCAGAGATACTAGACTGGAAATGGAATCCGGATAAATACAAGAGTTAGTTAAATAAAAAGGCCTAAAAAACAACTACTTACAAGTTACTTTTTAGGCCTTTTTATTTATAGTATTAACTGTTCACTTGCGCACCTAAAGCTAATGCTTTAAGTAAATCTCTAACCTCTGCAGGGTTGCGCATGTAAAATTTAGCAGCTGATAAGTTGCTTCCTACTTTAATAGTTACTGCACTGTCGGGCAGGCTTTTAAAAATATCCTCGTCGGTGTAATCGTCGCCAAAAGCTATGATAAAATCATAATCCTTTTTCTCCGACAATGTTAAAGCCGCTTTGCCTTTATTAATTTCCATATTCTTTACTTCTACTACCTTGTTTCCGGGTAATAGTTGTAAGCCTTTATCACTGGCTAAATACTTTAATGTATTAGTTAGCTCATTGGCACGAAGTTCGCCAAGGCCATTTTGGGCTTTGCGATAATGCCACACCAACGAATAGGTCTTTTCTTCAATAAATGTACCCGGAGTACGGTCTACATAAGTATCAAGTACCGGGAAAATATCTTGTTTCCAGTTATTAGACATCCCACCTAATTTGTGCCACTGGGTGTTTTGTTGCTTAAACCATGCACCGTGCTCAGCTACCAGATATATAGGCAAGTGGCCAAACCATTCATCCAGGTTTTCATGTTTACGGCCACTAATTAACACCACATCATTAGCTGGGTCAGAAGTTAACTGATCGAGTATATGATATAAAGCAGCATCTGGTTTGGCCTGTTCTACATTAGATTTAAACTCAACCAGTGTACCGTCGTAATCTAAAAAGATAATCCGCTTATGGGTTTTAGCAAACCTGTTAATGATAGATTGGCGCGTACCATTACTTACGTGGCGGGTTTGCATAGAGCGTTGCATCTGTTTAACCTCATTAAGCCGATCCATAAAGATTTTAACCCAATGAGCAATGTTGAATTTAGACACGTTTTGTCGCATCAAAATCATGCGGCGGTTTTGTTCGGCTTTCGGCATATTAATAGCGCGAACAATGGCTCTGCTTACCTCTTGGATATTGTTAGGGTTTACAATTACCGCATCAATTAATTCTTTAGATGATCCTGCCATCTCACTCAAAATCAGTACACCATCATTGTGAGTTCTGCTGGCTACGTACTCTTTACTTACCAGGTTCATACCGTCGCGCATTGGTGTAATCAAACATACATCCGCGCTGCTATATAGTGCTGATAAAGTTTCTATCGGCAGCGACTTATAAAAATATTGGATAGGGCTCCACTCCAGCGTACGATAGCGGCCATTAATATTACCTACTTTTTTGTCAATATTATCCCGCAGTTCTTTGTATTGCGGTACCTGATCGCGCGATGGTACCACGATCATGTAAAGCGTAATCTTAGTAACCAGTTCGGGATGATTCTCTAACAAAAGTTCTAAAGCCTGCAAGCGTTGTAAAATACCTTTGCTATAGTCAAGCCTATCTATAGATAATATTAACTTCTGGCCTTTAAAGGTTTCTCTGATTAATTCGGCTTCTGCTTTAACGTTGGCTTGTTGAGGCAGTTCGCCATACTTTTTATCATCAATTCCCATCGGGAACGATTCGACAACCACAACACGCTCACCAAGTGTGATTACGTTTGCAGATACCTGTACAGGTAATAAGCGTGAAACTGCGCTTAGAAAATGTCGTACATCATCAAAGGTGTGAAAGCCAATTAAATCGGCGCCAAGTATGCCTTCCAGTATTTCTGATCGCCATGGTATCAGCCTGAACATTTCATCTGACGGAAATGGGATATGTTGAAAGAAGCCAACAGAAACATCGGGCCTGGCATCACGAATTAGTTTTGGTAATAATAATAATTGATAATCATGTACCCATATGGTATCGCCCGGATTAGCAACTTTTAAAATAGCGTCGCAAAATTTTTGGTTTACCTCTTGGTAGCACTCCCAGTTATTCTGGCTATAATGCGCGTAGGTTGAAACGTAGTAGTGAAACACAGGCCATAAAACTTCGTTAGAGAAACCCTCATAATATTTATTAATTTCACTCTGACTTAGAAATACGGGAAGAAGGCTAAGCTCTTTAAGCTCGTCTGTTACAGTTTGTTGATCACGCTTGTCGGTAATTTCTATTCCCGGCCAGCCCAACCAAACATTATCATCTTGTTTATAAATGGATCCTAAGCCCGTTGCTAGCCCACCTTCGCTTGGCGAAAGTTGATAGGCATCATCTTGTTTGGTAACTTTTACAGGAAGACGGTTGGATACGATTATCGTTTTTGGCATATCGGCAAGTAAATGTTAAAGAGATATAACACACTTATGCCGTTTTTGTTGTCGAAAAGGGCATTTTAGTACTGCCATAAAACAAAAAAAGCGATACACCCGAAGGCATATCGCTTTAAAATATATACTGGAAAATTATTTGATTTGTTTGTAGAAGTAAACGTTAGCTTGAGGGGTTACTCTTACTAAGATTTCTTCTTTATCGTTTTTAAGATCAACGAAGTAAGCTAATGGATCGTTGTCGCCAACTAAACGATCTAATGAACTTGGAGTAGTATCGTTGCTTTGGAATTTGATTACTTCACCAACTTCGTAACCTTTATATTTTTCGTTGATTTCTTTTTTAGCAGAAGCAGGTAATTTTTTGAAAGCAATGTTTTCTGTGGTACCAATATACTGGCCACGGTTATCATAAAATGCAGTCATTTTAACATCATCAACTACGAAGTCAGCTTTTTGGCCGTTTGAAGTGTTAGACCAGCTAACGTTCTCAGCATTTTGGAACTGAACATCGAATTGATTCAATACTTGGTAAGAAACGTTCTTTGTATTTTTAGCAGCAGTTTCAGTGCCTTCGTTTGCAAATGCGGCAGTGCCTAAGGTTGCAGCAATAGCTACGGTTAAAATCAATTTTTTCATTGTCTTGTTTTTTAAATCCGTAACAAATGTACACACGAAATACATATTTCATAAATTTATTTTCACTTTTATGATAAATTTATAATTAAAGTGGTTTTGTTTACAGAATTGTAAAAACAAGGCCAATACTTAGTGTTATTTTTACAATATGTTAATGTTTTTTGAAGATACTTAGTGTATTTTTTACAATAAGTATTATTGATTTACATAGTGTAAGTATTACAATAAGTAAAATCTGCATAAAATAGGGCTAAAAATGACTTGGATTAATCTTACATACCGAATTAAGATTTGGTATTGATGACAAATAAAAAGCTAAACTGGATTTTTTAAGCCAAGATAACTTTCTATTAAAACGGGTAATGAAGGGTTTATTTAACAAAAAAGAGACACAAAGTATTGTGTCTCTACGGTATTGGATTTTAAAATCGGTATCCGAAATCAATCAACCATTATCCGCGAATCCAGGGTACAAGGTCATACCACCATCGCAAAATATAGTTACACCGGTAATATAGTCGGCCTCATCTGATGCCAGCCATGTAGCCAGTTTACCTATATCATCGGGCTGCCCTATTCTATTATAAGGTATCAAAGTCATTAAGCTGTTTAATGCTTCGGGAGTATCCCATGCAGATTTATTTATTGGCGTTTGTATAGCGCCGGGGCCAATAGCTACTACCCTAATTTTCTGCGGAGCCAACTCTTGAGCCAGGGTTTTCATCATCATCATAATGCCGCCTTTGCTGGTAGCATAGTTAACGTGGCCTCCCCAGGGGATAACCTCGTGCACGCTGCTCATACATATAATCTTACCCGCCGCTTTGCTTACACCCTCAACCACTCCCCTTCGTATAAACTCACGGGCGGCTTCGCGGGCACATAAAAACTGGCCGGTTAAGTTAATGCCGATCACTGTGTTCCACTGATCGAGCGTCATATCCACAAATTTGGAGTCCTTTTGCAGGCCGGAATTGTTAACCAATATGTCTATCGTGCCATAGCGTTTAAACATTTCCTGAAACATGGCTTGCACCTGTTCTTCGTGGCTTACATCGCATTGCCAGGCGTAGGCTTCGCCACCGGCATCGGTAATTTCTTTAACTACCTCTTCGGCAGCATCATGGTTATGCGCGTAGTTGATTACTAACTTGGCTCCTGCTTTTGCCAATTCAAGTGCCACGCCTTTACCGATACCACTATCGCTTCCGGTTACCAGTGCGGCCTGGCCTTTTAATGATCTTGTATCCATTTATTGGGGTATTTATTGATTTTGATTAAATTTAATACTTAACCAATAAATACCACCCAATAATGTTTGAGTTTAAGCAAGATTTAGCAATTCCTTAATACTAAAGCGCCTTTATATAGTCGTGAAACAAATACAGGGCTTTCTTTTTATCATCTGTAAGCGGATAATCAATCTTGTGCATCAGGTAGTCCTTAATGTCAAAATCATCACGCATGGTCAGTTCTTTAAACAGGTCCTCACGGTGATCAAGTCCGTATTGTAGTGATTCGTTAAACTCTTTTATAAACTCTTCTGAAACAGGCTTATTTGAAATCCAGGCAGCAAAAGTAAAAGGCAAACCAGTTAGCTTCTGCCATTCTTCTGCCAGATCATACACAAATGGATATTTATCTTTTTTACCGAACGTACGGTCGCCAATTTGTACAAAAGCGGTATTGGCTTCTGTCGAACGGCTGTAATCGGGCGCGTTAACAATCTGCTCGGGAGATACCTTCCAATGGTTTTTCATTAAAACCTTTGCCAGGTTATTGGATGAGCGCGACTCAGGATCTAACTGAATAGTCTTTACATCGTGAATTTCGCAATTGCTAAAAATAAAGACAGAATCAACCTTGCCGACAGCACCAATACAGTAATCTGATACGATGTACCATTCTGGTAAGTTAAGCGCTGCAGCCACCGGGATTAGGCCGATATCGGCACGGTCATCAATTAGTTTCTGGGCGCAGTCTGCCGGGATATCCAGGCTCAGATCAATTTTATTAATTATATCGGTATGGTTTATACCGTATAGAAAAGGTTTGGTGTTAGTATAACTAACAGCCGATATACGTAGCTTATTCAAAACTTTTAATAATATTTTAGATGGACGGCATTATTAAAATCGGCGATCTCAAATTTATCGCCATTGTAAGTCACTTTATACAATACCAGGTTTTGATGCGGAAAACTCTCCATCTTGGTAAGCGATTGCTCGGTAAGCAAACACAATAGTAAACGCATAGCACGGCCATGCATACAGATCAATACCGTTTTTTCTTCCGGATGACTCATGATATGGTCGAGCGCCACTTCCTGGCGGGCTTTAACTTCGTTGGGGCTTTCTCCTCCTTCAAACTTAACATCAAGGCGGCCGGCGGTCCAATCGCGCATTAATTGTAAAAATGCTGCCTTGGTTTCGGGAGTGCTTTTTTGGCCTTCATGGATACCCCAGGCTAACTCGTCTAAGCCTTCCAATTTTTCGTACGGGATGCCTTTATCGATAAAGCCTTGTATGCTTTGCTGCGTACGTTTTAATTTCGAGATATAGATTTTATCAAAATCGATATGTCCGTAAGCGTTGAAGAACTGCTGAGCTTGTTTTCTGCCTTCATCATTTAAATCTGTATCCATTCCCCGCCCCTGTACTATTCCTTGCTTATTCAGATCAGTTTGTCCATGACGAACGATGTATAAAGTTTTAATGACCATTTATTGTATAAAGTGTATGCTTAGTTAACTACCGGTAAACGGTAAAACTGTGGTTTTGCTTCTTCAGGAAAATCGTAGTTGGTAAAATCTGTAACTACATTATATAAAGTATCACGCTCTATTGCGGTACGGCCTGCATTTTTAATCAGGTTTACCAGCTCTTTAGTGCTCATGCCCGGCTTTTGCTCTTCGGCACCCGCCATTGAATAAATTTTGGTGGTATCATCCAGCGTACCATCGATATCATCAACACCAAAGTTTAATGATAACTGCGCAGTAGTACGACTTATCATTGCCCAATAAGCTTTAATATGATCGAAGTTATCCAGGTAGATACGAGCAATGGCGTAGTTACGCAAATCTTCAACCACGGTTGATTCTGCAACGTGCGACATTTGATTATCCTGGTTACGGAACTTCAACGGGATAAAGGTCTGGAAACCACCTGTCTCATCCTGTAACTGACGAAGACGGTCCATATGATCTACACGGTGGCGGAACTCCTCGATATGCCCATATAACATAGTTGCGTTTGAGCGCATACCCAGTTTATGCCATTCGCGGTGAATATCCAGCCATTGGTCTGCAGTGCATTTATCTTTGGCAATTTGTTCTCTTATTTCCGGATGGAAAATTTCGGCACCACCACCAGGCATTGATTCCAATCCGGCATCCTTCATCAAGGCCATACCGGTAGCATAATCAATTTTGGCTTTCTTAAAGATGTAATGATACTCAACCGGGGTTAAGGCCTTTACATGCAGCCCGGGGCGATGTGCTTTAATCTGGCGAAATAGTTCGGCATAAAAAGGAACATCGTATTGTGGTAAAACACCACCAACAATATGCACTTCGGTTACCGGCTCACCATCGTATTTTTTTACGATGTTAAGCATATCTTCCATCGTATACTCCCAGCCCTGAGATCGTTCTTTGATCAGGCGCGAGTAAGAGCAGAATTTACAATCGTAAACACACAAGTTAGTAGGCTCGATATGGAAATTTCTGTTGAAATAAGTTTTATCTCCGTGGCGTTTTTCGCGGATGTAATTGGCTAAGATACCCAGATAGCCAAGCTCTCCTTTTTCATAAAGGGTTACCCCTTCATTAAAGGTAATACGTTCATTGTTAAGTACTTTTCCGGCTATGTATTTAAGATCGTCGGGAAGGCGGGTGTCATTTAATAATAACTGTAGATGTTGTTCAGCGTCCATTAAATCACTTTTTTGTTGCAAAAGTAACAATTAAGCCACTAAACCGCATCACATCGGTGTAACAAAAATTAAACTAAAATTAATGATGCACCGGCGCGTAGTCTAAAATCGCTCCGTTAATAGATGTAATTGTAATGCCTATAAAGCAATCGTCCTGACAGCCCTTGGGCACATAGCCGCAACTTGCAATCAGGCCATTGGCATCTACCTCAAAAGATATATCGTTGCTTTTTTTATCTGCTTTAAGCCAAACGTTTTTGGCTTTATCGTAGATCTGATCCAGCGTAAGCGCGTCCTGGCCATTTTTATGCGAACCAATATCGTTTTCGGATTCATTCCAGCCATCAACTAAAACATTATCAGACGATCCATTGCCCGAACGTCTGTATTCTTTATAATCCCGTCCAATTACTTTGCCGTCTACCACATATATTGTTGTGCTAGCGGAAGCACCAAAGACTGAGCCACTATAAGCTGTATAATGGTATGAATTAGAAAATGACGTTTTAAAAGCAGTAAACTTCTTGTAGCTGTCTTGATACTGATCTTTATTGCTGATTTCGTCTTTTTTGCAGGCAGTAAATAATATAGTTACGATAGTTACGGCCAGCAATAGCTGTAAAGTTCTTCTCATGCTGATGGTTTAGGTTTCTGCGTTTATATATTATTACGTTGTAATATTTTTAGTTGCTACAACCAAAGCTGAAATTTTCTTCTTTATTTTGACGCTATGCATATCGAAACTATCGCCATCCACGCCGGAAACCATACAGACGAAAACACCAAAGCCGTTATACAGCCCATCGTAATGTCTACCACGTTTGAACGTGGCCCTGATGGCGATTATCCTGGTGGTTATATGTATGGCCGTGCCGATAACCCGAACCGCAGACAATTAGAAAATGTGTTGGCCAAATTAGAATTAGGTGAAGAAGCAGCGGCTTTTTCATCCGGCAATGCTGCTGGTATGGCGGTATTTCAATCATTAAAACCAGGAACGCATATTATTGCCCCCGATGATATGTACCATGGCCTTCGTAATCAGCTTAAAACACTTTTTGCAGGTATATTATGGTTCGACTTTATTGATCTAAGCGATCTGGATTTGGTTGAGCAATATATAAAACCACACACAGGTTTGCTCTGGATAGAAACACCGTCTAACCCATTACTTAAACTAAGTAACATCACAGCATTGGTTAAATTAGCACATGCACATGATATAAAGGTTGTAGTTGATAATACTTTCGCCTCTCCTATTTGCCAGTTACCATTAACATTGGGTGCTGATCTGGTAATGCATTCATCAACCAAATACTTTGGTGGCCATAGCGATATTACAGGCGGCGTTTTAATTACGCCGAAAAAGGACGAATGGTGGGAACGTATTCGCAATGTACAAACTATGGGTGGCGCAGTACCCTCACCGCTCGATTGCTATATGTTAATCCGCAGCATTAAAACACTGCCTTACCGTATGCGTGGGCACATTGCCAATGCTCAACTATTGGCCGAGTTTCTGGAAAAACATACCAAGGTAGAAGCTGTAATGTATCCCGGACTGGAAAGCCATCCGCAACACCAGTTGGCTAAACACCAAATGCTAGCCTTTGGCGGTATGCTATCATTTATGGTTAAAGGCGGTGCTGATGAAGCACGCAAAGTGGTTAATACAGTAAAAATATTTACTCAAGCCACCAGCTTAGGTGGTGTAGAAAGCTTAATTGAGCATCGTGCATCTGTAGAAGGGCCTGATACTAAAACACCGCAGAACCTAATCCGTGTCTCAGTTGGATTGGAACACATTGATGACTTGATCGAGGATCTGTCAGCGGCCTTAGCCGGTATTTAGATAATATATTACACCTTCGGTTCATCATCTGTGCCGGGGTGTATTTCTGTTTTATTTAGCTCTTGCTCAAAGCTTTTCTCATCTTTTTTATTGCGTTTAATCAGCCAAAAGATTATAGCAATCGCAACTATTACTATTAAACCGGCTATTGGGTAGTTCATGGATTCTGCTTTAATTAGGAAGCTTAAAGATCTTAATTTGTTTCTTTTCAACGCATTATCTTTATGTTAAGATGTACTCAATTAGCCGGGCAACAGATGGCATTGTAAGAAAATTAAAATTTAATTTGGATTTATGATTCCATTTGCCCTACCTTTGAAATAATATTTGGTAGCAATACCTCGATCAATTTCCCTTCAAAGGTTTTTGATTTATATAGAAGCGGCGAGAGAACAGGCTCAGAAACCCGCTGGCAACCCTCTAAAGGTAGAGAAGGTGCCAATTCCTGACCCGGAAATAATTAACCCCGGGGCATATAAATGATAAAATGGAAAAACTAATTCGCATTCTTCAGCAATACTTAACTTCTAAACAAGGTCCTTCAGTTGTTTTAATTCCGGTTAAAGCAAAAAACTATATGCAGGCTTGTTGTTGCTGTTGCTAATGCAATAACACGTTCCCTTTCTCCTTCCTGAAATTGTTACGTGTATTCCATGGATATCCTATATCCTATCGTGTTTAAATAACCTTTTGTTTAAAACCAAATTTATCTCCCATGTCTACATTGAATTTAAAATTCGAAACACTGCAACTGCATGCTGGTCAGCAGGTTGATCCTACAACAGGCTCGCGCGCGGTGCCTATATATCAAACCACCTCATACGTTTTTAATAATGCCGAGCATGGTGCCAACCTTTTTGCATTAAAAGAATTTGGCAACATCTACACCCGTATTATGAACCCAACCACCGACGTTTTTGAGAAACGTATAGCCGCTTTAGAAGGCGGTGTGGCGGCCTTGGCAACAGCATCGGGACAAGCATCTCAGTTTATTGCGCTTAACAATATATTACAGGTTGGCGATAATTTCGTTACCTCTCCTTTTCTTTACGGAGGAAGCTACAACCAGTTTAAAGTTGCTTTTAAACGCTTAGGTGTCGAAGTCCGCTTCGCTAAAGACGATACGGCAGAAAATATTGAACTGCTTATTGATGATAAAACCAAAGCCATTTACCTGGAAACAATCGGTAACCCGGGCTTTAACATTCCTGATTTTGAAAAAGTAGCTGCAGTTGCTAAGAAATACGACCTGCCTTTAATAGTTGATAATACTTTTGGCGCAGGCGGCTATTTGTTCCGTCCGTTGGAACATGGCGCTCATATTGTTGTAGAATCTGCAACCAAATGGATTGGTGGTCACGGTACCTCGATCGGTGGTGTAATTATTGACGGTGGTAATTATAACTGGGGAAACGGCAAGTATCCGCAATTTACCGAACCGTCTGAAGGTTACCACGGGTTAGTATTTGCTGATGTATTTGGCGTTGGCGGGCCGTTTGGTAATATTCAATTTATTATCCGTGCCCGTGTAGAAGGCCTGCGCGATTTTGGATCATCACAATCGCCTTTCAATTCATTCTTATTAATACAAGGTTTGGAGACTTTATCACTACGCGTACAACGCCATGTAGATAATACTTTAGAGCTGGCCAAATGGTTAGAAACACAGCCACAGGTTGCCAAAGTTAATTATCCAGGCTTACCATCATCGCCACACCACGCATTGGCCAAAAAATATCTGAAAAATGGTTTTGGCGCAGTTTTATCATTCGAATTAAAAGGCGATAAAGCTAATGCAAGTACTGTTATTGATAGCCTGCAACTGGTGAGCCATTTAGCTAACGTAGGCGATGCAAAAACACTGATCATTCAACCATCGGCAACCACGCATCAGCAATTGAGCGAAGAAGAGCAGATATCTGCCGGTGTTACACCTACCCTGCTTCGTGTGGCGGTTGGTATTGAACATATAGATGATATCAAAGCCGATTTTGAACAGGCATTCGCTAAGATAAAAGTAGCCGAATCTAAACTGGAGTTGGCATAATATATAATAATATCAATTCTGCTTCGCGGCAGAATTACTGAATAGAATACATGAATACTGAAGTATATAAGCATCCGGAAGAGTTTGTTCTGGAATCTGGTAAGAAAATAAAAGGATTAGAAATTGGCTATCACACTTATGGCCGCTTAAATCAACACCGCGATAACGTAGTTTGGGTATGCCATGCGCTTACTGCTAATTCTGATGTATTTGATTGGTGGCAAGGTTTTTTTGGTGAAGGTAGTTTCTTTAACCCCGATGAGCATTTTGTTGTGTGTGCCAACATTTTGGGTTCGCCCTATGGCACCACCAATCCATTATCAATTAATCCAGATACAGACGAACCCTATTATCTTAGCTTTCCGCAGTTCAGTATTCGTGATGTGGTTAAGGCGCACCAGCTATTGGCCGATAGCCTGGGCATAGATCATATTCATATCTTAATTGGCGGTTCGTTAGGCGGACAACAGGCTTTAGAATGGAGTATTGATCAGCCTGAAAAAATTAAAAACTTGATTCTGATTGCTACAAATGCTAAGCACTCACCATGGGGTATCGCTTTCAATGAGTCGCAACGCATGGCCATAACTTCAGATCGTACATTTTATGCCAATACGCCGAAAGGTGGCGCTAAAGGATTAAAGGCGGCCCGTAGTTTTGCCTTACTATCTTACCGTAACTACAAAACTTACTCGCTTACCCAGCAGGAGGAAAATGCTGACGTAACAGATAATTTCAAAGCATCATCGTACCAAAACTACCAGGGCGAAAAATTGGTGAACCGTTTTAATGCCTATAGCTATTGGTATTTAACCAAGGTAATGGATTCGCATGATGCTGGCCGTGGCCGTAAAGGTGTTGAGAAGGCATTGAGTACCATTAAAGCAAAGACGCTAGTTATCGGTATCCGGTCGGATGTTTTGTTTCCACTGGAAGAGCAACAATATCTATTTCAGCACATTCCTAAAGCTGCATTTGCAGAACTGGACTCATTTTATGGGCACGATGGCTTTTTAATTGAAACAGAATCGTTAACCAATATTGTTACATCTTTTTTTAAAACTGATGTAAAAGGAAAGATAATCGAGCTACAACAATCAGCTTAAAACGCCGCTTATGCATTATTAATTCGTTTTTTTAGTTTTTTTTAATAAAAGCAATATTTAAAAATCTAAACGCCAGATGATCCCGTATATAATTGTATCAGGTAAGGTTATTGCCCGGTTACGAGGGGTCAGTTAAGCGGGCAAACAAAATAACCTTAATTTGTGAAGATTCCTGATGTTGTTTTTAAAAGAAAGGTTCCGCATTAGCGGGACCTTTTCTTTTTTACCCATAACATATATAATAGATATGCCTGTCTAATAATTATATTTGTAACAACAATCTGACGATCCTAATTAATGTCAAAACTGGGCAAACTACTGTTAAATAAATATTTTGTTACTGCTATATGGTTTGGGCTTAGCTTTTTTGCTGTAATTAAGCAAGCGGCGCACCAGCATATTAATAACTATCTAATATATAAGTACACCTTTATTAATTTAATAGGGCAACATAACTTATATAATTTACAAACCGAATTTTTCGACTCTAATCATTACGGCCCACTTTTCGGGTTGATTATAGCCCCCTTTACTTATTTGCCAGATAGTATTGGTGTTGTTTTGTGGGTAATGTTTAACGCCTTGGTGTTGTACATTGCTATCAGGCAGTTGCCCTTTACACTTAATCAACAACTAGCAGTTCTATTGATTTGCGCCCACGAATTGATGACAGCCTCATTCAATGTGCAGTTTAATCCGTGTATGGCGGCTATTATTATACTCAGTTTCGTATTTATTAATCGTAAGCAAGATATATGGGCTACCTTATTAATTGTAGCCGGTACGCTAATTAAGCTCTATGGTATTGTTGGCCTGGCGTTTTTCTTCTTCTCTAAAGATAAAGTGAAGTTTATCTGGACATTTATAATGTGGTCGGCGGTATTGTATGTTTTACCTATACTGGTATCATCGCAGCAGTTTGTTAATCAATCTTATGTAGAATGGTACAATAGCTTGTCGCATAAAAATGCTGAGAATACGATCTCAACCATGCAAGATATTTCTGTAATGGGCATGATCAGGCGGGTATTCAGCTATCCTCAATTATCAAATACGTTGGTGATCATCCCGGGTTTACTTTTATTTGCTACTGCTTATCTTAGGTTTAAATGGTTTAGCGACCTACAATTCAGATATTTATTATTGGCTTCAACGCTTATTTTTACGGTGATATTCAGTACCGGGTCAGAGTCGCCAACTTATATCATTGCCTTTACGGGCGTAGCAATCTGGTTCATGAATCTTGATACGCCTGTTACCGGGTTCGAAATATTTCTATTGGTATTTGCGTTACTGATTACCAGTTTGTCGCCTTCAGATCTGTTTCCGAAATACATTAACAAGCATTATATAAAACCTTATGCATTTAAAGCACTGCCTTGCTTTGTAATTTGGTTGAAAATTAGTTACGAAATTTTAACAAGAAGTTTCAGCCAAAAGAGTGCTGAAAAGGTAGTTTTATCATGATAAAGAAGAAGATTTCTGTTGTTATTCCATCTTATAATGAGGTTGGTAATATCGATTTACTGGCAACACGACTCATTACAGTTCTTAAAACGCTGCCATATACATATGAGGTAATTTTTGTCGACGATGGAAGCTCTGATGGAACCATTGAAAAATTAAAAAGCATCGGAGATCTTGATGATAATCTGTATTATTTGGAGTTATCCCGCAATTTTGGCCATCAAAATGCTTTAAAAGCAGGTTATGATTATGCTGATGGCGATTGCATTATCAGTATGGATGGCGATATGCAACATCCGCCAGAAATGATCCCTCAGTTTATTGCGAAGTGGGAAGAAGGTTATGATGTAGTTTATACCTGCCGTGAATACCAGGATGAAGCAACAATTTTTAAAACCAAGTCTTCTGATCTGTTCTATAAAATGATCAACTCTTTATCGGATACCAAACTTGAAAAAGGTACCGCCGATTTTAGATTGATTGATCGCCGTGTGGCCAACGTGTTAAGCACACTAAATGAAAACGGGCTATTTATGCGCGGCCTGGTTAAGTGGCTTGGTTTTAAGCAATACGCAATTTACTATACAGCAGAAGCGCGTTTTTCTGGCAAGAGCAAATACACGGTAAAAAAGATGGTAAAATTTGCCGTTCAGGGTATCACAGCTTTTAGTGTTAGGCCTCTTTACATAGCTACCGGTGTGGGGCTTTTCTTTTCTGTATTGGCCGTGTTGTATATCCCTTATATCTTAATTAGTTATTTTACCGGCCATGTTGTATCAGGCTGGTCATCTTTATTGGCTACCATTGTATTTTTTGGCGGCGTGCAACTGATGGTGCTTGGCATTATCGGTATGTACCTGGGTAAACTGTTCATGCAATCTAAACAAAGGCCCAATTATATAATTCGTTCTACTAATCTGCTACGTATAAACAATGATCTTGCTAAGCTTTGATATCGAAGAATTCGATATGCCATTTGAATACCATAAAGAAATATCTTTCACCGAACAACTGGCCATATCAACCGAAGGAACTTATAAAATACTCGATATTTTGAAGCAGGCCGACGTTAAGGCTACCTTTTATTGTACTGCTAACTACGCTCAAAATAAACCCGAAGTAATTGCTGACATTGTTGCACAAGGACACGAAATTGCTTCGCACGGTTACTATCATTCTGATTTTAAGCCAGAGCACTTACTTCAATCAAAACTAAAACTCGAAGAGCTAACCGGCAAACCGGTAATTGGTTATCGAATGGCAAGGATGATGCCTGTTGATGAAAAAGAGATTGAAAAAGCGGGCTATATATATAACTCATCTATCAACCCCACCTGGTTACCTGGCCGATATAATAATTTTGATAAGCCGCGTAAGTGGTTCTACTTACAGAATGTGTTGCAATTACCGGCTTCAGTATCACCCGTCGTAAGATTCCCCTTGTTTTGGATCAGCTTTCATAACCTACCAATGGGCATTATGAAGTTGCTAAGCGCGGCTACTTACCGTAAAGATGGCTACTTGAATTTCTACTTTCATCCCTGGGAATTTACAGATTTGAATAAACCGGAGAAGTATGGCTTCCCTGGCTACGTAAGCAAGAACACCGGCAATAGCTTTGTAAAAAGATTAAGTGATTTTATCAGCTGGGCGCAAAAGAAGAATTACCCTTTTGGAAGGACGGATGAATTTGTGGCAACTATAAAAGCAGAAAAGTAATCTCTTTTTGTCATTGCGAGCGCTAGTGTGGCAATCTTGTCGCTTCTACTATTCGATTTGAATAGCTACGAGATTGCTTCGTCCCCCGCAATGACAAATTGGATATTCGAAATTCCTATATATCTCTATTAATATCCCAGCTCTCCAGGTAATCAGTTACCTTTTTGATAAACGAGCCACCTAAAGATCCATCAACCACACGGTGATCGTAGGATAACGACAAGAACATCATGTGCCTAATCGCTACAACATCACCATTGGGTGTTTCTAAAACAGCAGGTTTTTTCTTAATAGCACCAATTGCCAAAATAGCCACCTGAGGCTGATTAATAATCGGCGTACCCATTACGTTGCCAAACGTACCTACGTTGGTAATGGTAAAGGTGCCGTCTTTAACTTCATCAGGCTGTAGCTTATTACCACGAGCGCGGCTGGCCAGATCGTTTACAGATTTGGTTAAAGCAACCAAATTTTTCTGGTCGGCATCCTTTATTACCGGCACTATCAGGTTCCCGGTTGGTAAAGCTGTTGCCATACCAATATTAATATGTTTGCGCTTGATTATCTGTGTACCGTTAACAGATACATTAATCATCGGCATTGCCTTAATAGCCTGAGAAACCGCCTCAATAAATATTGGGGTAAACGTTAATTTTTCGCCGTATTTATTTTCGAATTGACCTTTGGCTTTTTCGCGCCATTGTACAATATTGGTAACATCAGCCTCAATAAATGAGGTGACATGTGGAGCAGTTTGCACGCTGTTTACCATATGATCGGCAATTAAGCGGCGCATGCGATCCATTTCAATCACCTCATCTTCTGCGCCTATAGATACCGCACTACCTGCCGATTTTGCAACCGGCTGTGGTTGTTGTGGTTCTGGCTGCTGTGGATATGGAGGCGCTTGCGGGTAACCCTGCGGCATCGCATAATAAAGCGGCGGCTGCTGCAGATAACCTGGCGGCGCGTACATTGGCTGATAAACCACATAAGGCGCCTGCTGATAAACAGTAGGCTGCATATAAGCCTGTTGCTGGTAAAACTGCTGTTGAGCAGGCACACCACACGGCTGTTGCTGTTGAGGTGGTACTTGCTGATCTGGAACTTGTTGCTGTTGTACCGGCGGAGCTTGCTGCGCTATTTGCGCTACTACAGGTTGTGGTTGAGGCGAGGTAGCTTGTGGCTGCTGAGATCTACCATTATTATTTTGCAGATAATTTAAAAGATCTTCTTTAGTAAGGCGGCCTTCGGCACCTGTACCCTGGATGGTATCTAATACAGCAATGCTTACACCTTCTTGAGCGGCGATGCTTTTTACTAAAGGCGAATAAAATTTATTTGATTGGCTGCCACCGTTATCCAACGGTTTCGGCTGAGCTACAGTATTCCTATCCTCTAACTGGCTTACACCAGGAATGCTTTCTGTTTTAACCGGTGGCTCCTGTTGAACAGGTGCTGATTGAGCGGGCTCGGGTGCTGGTGCAGGCGCGCTTGCGGTTACCTTATCCTTGGTTTCTATTAGTGCAATTACAGCACCAACCTGCACCACATCATCAACCTTAAAAAGATGCTCGGTTAAAGTACCTGCTACCGGCGACGGAACTTCAGAATCTACCTTATCAGTAGCAATTTCCAGAATCGACTCATCGGCCTCAATATAATCACCAGGGTTCTTTAACCATTTAATAATGGTTGCTTCCGCTACGCTTTCACCCATTTTTGGCAGCAACAACTGATAATTCGACATAGATAATTTTCCTATATTAATTGGTCAAAATTAAACTATTTCGTCACTATTAATCAACTTCTGTCAATAAAGTATTTAACATACCCAAAGCGGTTATAGCTGTACGCTCTATATTTTGTATCCGTTTGCTACCAAAAGTAAACTTTTTTATGATGCTTTTACCTCTTCCGGCAACGCCTATCCATACCGTACCAACTGGTTTATCTGGCATGCCACCACCAGGGCCTGCAATACCCGTAACTGCAATTGCATAGTCTGATTTAAAGTTAAGCAGGGCGCCGAAAACCATCTCTGTTACAGTAGGTTCGCTTACTGCACCATACTGCCAAAGCGTTTCGTTTTTAACACCTAATATACTTTCCTTTAACTCGTACGAATAAGAAACAGCCCCGCCAAAAAACACCTCTGACGAGCCAGCGTGCTGAGTAAATAAGTGTGAAATATAACCACCGGTGCAGCTTTCTGCTACAGATAGGGTCAGGTTGCGGGCGGCCATTTTATTTAAAATAGCTTTCTCCAGCGGAATGTCCTCCTGGGCTACTACTATTTGACCTGCGCGTTCAACTAATAGAGCGGTATAATAGTCTATCTGTTTTTGCAGATCGCCGGTTTTATCTTCGTAGCCACTTAATCTTAATCTTACCTGACCCAATTTAGGCAGATAAGCAAGCTTAATGGTTGGCGGCAAACTATTTTCTATATCGGCTATTCTTTCGGCCAAAAAGGATTCGCCCTCTCCTACCGTCAATATTGTTTTATGGATTACTTTAGGTAAGCTAAAGCGTTCTTCCAATTTAGGAACCACCGTTTCCTGCATCATATACTGCATTTCGAACGGCACACCTGGCATCGAAACATATATTTTCCCTTCGTAATCAAACCACATGCCTGGTGCTGTACCATTACCGTTGGGTATCACCTCACAGTTTTCGGGCACCTCGGCTTGCTTAATATTTACATCAAGCAATGGCCGGTTATACTTAGCAAAAATTTGCTTCACGTTTTCAAGTGCCTGCTCGTCGCTTTTAAAACCTACACCAAAGTAATCGGCTAGTGTTTTCTTGGTTATATCGTCTTTTGTTGGGCCTAAGCCACCGGTAATTAAAATGACGTCGGCACGCTTATGTGCGTCAGCAAGCGCATCTAAAATATGTTGCTTATCGTCTGAAATAGACGAAATTTGTTTAACCCGGATACCTGCATCATTCAAATGCGTCGCCATCCAGGCCGAATTGGTATCCACTATCTGACCGATAAGAATTTCATCGCCTATGGTTATAATTTCGGCAAGCATATTTTAATAATAAGGGTTATAGTATTGATTGTTTGTAAAGTCGCTTCGTTTACTCAATTTCAGATCCTGTAAAATAGATGCTTTAACGCGTAACATCACACTGTACATTTTTAAGTAGCCAAATGGTATCCACTGCACCGCCAGGTCCCAACAGTGCAAATCCCGGTATATTCCCAACTGGCATGTACTCACCTTCTGCTTTCGGATATCTAAATCCGAATAATAGGTAACCTTCCACTTGGGAGTAATGTTTACATCACCACGGGCTTGTATGGTATTAGTTACAGAAGTATTAATCACATTATTAGTATAGTTAAAACTATAACTTAAATTGATGTTCCAAGGTACGTTAAAGTCAACAAATGCACTCTGATCCTGGCTTACTAGGGCAAGCCGTTCGGCTTGTTCCGGCGTAAGACCGGTTTGCAAATTATTATTTACCTGATTCTGTAAATTAGGATTAAGCCTGTTCCCCGTTTTGGCATTGGAGTTTAAGCTGATATCGGTAGAAGCATAAAAAGATACTAGGCGCGGTAAGTGGCCGTCTTGCCATGTATAACGATCTATAGTTTGGGTGTATTTGTGAACCTGGTTGCCTGTTATTGAATCTCGTACGTTAACTTCATACGGGTTAAATGACCCACCAAAGCTGATATTTAATTTTTGATTGAAAATTGCTGTGTGACCACTAAAAGCGATCGGAGATAGTTTAAACGAATCTGCAGCAAAATTATAGAAAGTTGAAAACGTTAACCCCTGCAAAATCTGTATCTTCTTATCAGTTTGCGATGTATCCGTACTTTTTGCCCGCACCTTGGCCTCTATCGTATTATCCAAACTAAACCCAACACCTGCCTGCCGCCCCTGACTTGGCCCGCCAACAGCTGTTCCGTTAAAAATAGAATAAGTATTTGCCGAATATGGATATGGAAGGGAGTTTTGGGTTACGACAGTTTTGTAGTATCCATAGCTCGGAGCGCCAAAGTCCGGATGGTAATTAAAACTCAATGATGGTGTCATCACGTGTCTAATCGCCTTTAATTTACCTTTAAAGTTCATGGTACCATACAATTTTGTAGATAGTGATGCACCTAAAGTATATTCACCGGCACGTTTAAAGCCAGCTACTGTATCTGTTACCAATGGGCTAGAAGTTATACTTTCACGATCGTAAGTCTGGTTAATAGATTGAAAATTCCAGTACTCGGTATAATTAGCGTTGGCACTAAATTGGAAAAACTTTAAAAAGGTTAAGTTTAAGCTAACAGGTACGTTTTGCTTAAAACCGCTCATAAATCGTTTCCCAAGCGTGCTACCCTGAAAAAGCAGATCCTCTGGTAAAGATGAAACCTGGTTAACACCGTTTGAATTGTAGGCAACCGATATTTTTTGATACCATTTTTGTTCCCCAACTCTGTCTTTTGAATCGAAAGGATTTAAACTAGCCATATTAAACGTAAATGATGGCAACGATAAGCTTACCGTCTTTTTAGCTAAATCCTGACTATGGTCTGCGCTGATATTAAAGTTAAATGGAGTACCTGCCCAGGTCTTCGAATAGTTAATACTTGAGTGGAGCGTATTTTGGGTTATTTGTTGTAAACTTAAATTTTGGCCGGTGTTGTTCGAATAATAACTACTTGATCCAGCATTAACAGAGGCGCTAAATACAGAACCTGGATGGGCATTAGGATCCTGCGAATGCGACCATAAAATGTTAAAGCTTTTTTGGGCAGGGTCGCCTGGGTTACCGTAGTTGTTAGATGCGTAATCGAACCTGGCTGTACCAGTATATTCGTATCGTTTAATATACCTGGCTGTAGTACCAACCTCGTAAGAACCTTTTGAATATATTGATCCGGTGTTAGTTAAATCAACATTATCATTAATCCCTACATAATAACCAAAGTTTTGCAAAAAGAACCCCCGTTTAGGGTCTTCACCAAACGTTGGTAAAATAACCCCCGAAGCTCTTGAATTAGGTTTTGGAAAAAAGCCGAAGGGCACAACAAGTGGCAAAGGAACTCCGGCTATTTCAAGGTACGCCGGGCCAGATACAATCTGATTTTTTTCTGCAATACCTTTAGTTATTACAATACCAAAGTGGGTATCCGGATATGGTAAATCGCAAGTACTGTATAGCACATTGTGATATGCCACCTCTGTTTCGTTTAATTTTTTTGCTAAACCGCCGGATACAAAGTTGCCGCCCTGCTCAGAAGCTGGATTAAAAACCTTACCTTTCTTTGTTACATAGTTGTAATACATCGAATCCGCAGCAGCGGGCTTATCGCCTTTTTGTTTGGTGATTGGTCGGCCAACGTAACGATGCGTTTTAGGGTCTATTCGCCCTTTAGCGAAAATCTGATGATTTTTTTGATCAACCCGGATATAGTCAGCATCAAGCTCAAAATCTTCGTAAGTAACGCGCGCTTTGCCATACAAATACATGATGTTACGCTCGTTATCGCTATAGGTCGAATCCTCAGCACTCCATTTTACCATGGATTCAAGGCGTCCTTTTGATTTTGAAGATGTATCTTTAGCTGCGGTTACAGGTTTGCCACCTTTTGTAGGTTTGCCTTTTTTACCCGTAGTTGGTTTAACTTTAGATAGCGTATCGCGCTGGATTATTGTATCAATTGCCAATAAATGCTTGTTAAAAGCGTTATTATTAGCAGCTAATGATACATTCGCTGCGATAACAATTGATAATAAGATAAAAATTAGACTGGCGAATTTCAAAATTAGTTTCGAATAGTATTTTTGCAGTTCAGATAATAACAGCGTTCAAAAATAATGAAAAATAAAGCATTCAAAAGATTCATTTACGGTACTTGTATATTCCTGTTTTCAATTCCATTGTTTTCTTTTAAAATTTTACCAGATACAGCTAAAAAAGACAGCACGGTTTACAACGGTTATAAAGTTAGAACTATTGTTGTTGATGCTGGTCACGGTGGAAAAAGAGCCGGGGCATCCGGCGATTATTCCGTGGAAAAGAATGTAACGCTGGCATTGGCTTTTAAATTGCAGAAAGCCCTAGAAAAAGATGTGCCTGACGTTAAAGTTGTAATGACTCGTACCACAGATGATGATATTTTATGGCAAAAACGTTCTGATATTGCCAACGAGGCTAAAGGAGACCTTTTTATCTCCTTGCACTGCAATTCCCTTTCCGACAGAGTTGTTACCGTAAACGGTCGCAAAAAGCGTGTACCAGATCAATCTGGCCGGGGTGTTTTGTTATTGGTATATGGTTTCCACCGCGGGGGTAATGAAAAAGGTGGCGATAATGAAGAGGCAGCTGCAATAAGGGAAAACTTAATTGAGGAAAAAGATGTTAATGGTGGAAGTACTGTTGATTTTAACGACCCTACTCAGATGATTTTGCTCAACGCATTTAAAAATAAGTACCGAAAAAATAGTATCCGCCTGGCAAATATTTTAAATGACGAATTTAAAGAGACAGATGGGCGACCAAGTGAGGGCGTTAGGGAGCAGAGTATTTTGATATTATGTCACAGTGCTATGCCTGCCGTATTGGTAGAAACGGGTTACATAAATAACCCCAAAGATGAAGCCTACTTAAATTCTGAAGAGGGACAGAACGAAATAATAAGCACGATTATAAGATCTGTACAGACTTACAAAAGGGAATTAGAACAATTCTAACTAAATTTGAACCGGAAAACTTTAAAACATCTACATTTTGAAAATTAATAACGAAACCAAAGTCGGGATATTAACAGTATTTGCAATTGCCATATTATTATTAGGTTATAGCTATTTAAAAGGCTCAGATGTGTTTTCGAGCGACAACCGTTTTTATGCCGTTTATAGAAGTGTGGAAGGTCTTACTGTTTCTAAACCTGTACTAGTAAACGGCTTCCCTATTGGTAAGGTGTCAAAAATGGAACTACAACCAGATGGTCGTACCATCGTTCAGTTTAAAATTCAGCATAAATATAATGTACCGGTAAATACCCTTGCAAAATTAGAAAGTACAGATCTTTTGGGCGGCAAAGCCATTATATTTGAACTGGGTACCAGTAAAGAGTATGCTGAAGATCAAGATACCTTAAGAGCTGATGTGCAAGGTAGTTTGGCCGAAAGCCTACAGCCAATACAAAGAAAAGCCGAATTGTTGTTTGCCAAGTTGGATTCTACTCTAAGTTCGGTAAATAAAATCCTTAACCCGGATTTTCAAAAGAATGTTGACCGTAGTTTTTTAAGCATCGCCAACTCGCTGCAAACGCTTGAAGGAACTACTAAAAAGCTTGATAACCTGGTGGGGGCGCAAAGTGGCCACATTAACAATATTATGGGTAATGCCGAAGTTGTTTCATCTAACTTAAAGGTTACAACTGCGCACCTGCAAACCGTATCTACTAATTTTGAAACCTTTAGTACAGACCTTGCTAACGGAAACGTTAAGCAAACACTTGATAACGCAAATAAAACAGTTGCAGATCTACAAGCTACCGTGGCTAAAATTAACAACGGTACAGGCTCAATTTCGTTATTATTAAATGACGATCAAATGTATAAGAACCTTAACGCAGCTTCTGGTAACTTAAACAATCTGTTTATTGATATTAAAGCACACCCAAGCCGCTACGTAAGCTTCTCAGTATTCGGCAAAAAAGACAAATAAGATTTAGGGGCTATGCCCCTATTTTAAATGTTTTACCTTCTATAGCCAGTTCGGTATTGGGGAAGATACTTCTGGCTTCATCCAAAAGCTCATTTAAAGTCTTGTAACGTGCAGAAAAGTGGCCAATGAGCAATTGGTGCGCTTTGGTTTGCAAAGCTACGTCAGCTGCCTGCCATGCAGTTGTATGGTGGGTTTGTAAAGCCCTATCCAGCATGTTATGTAAGAATGTTGCCTCGTGATATAACAAATCGGCGTTTGCTATCTGATCAAAGTAACGTTGATTGTACAACGTATCAGAACAGTAAGCATACATTTTAGGTGCTACAGAATCAATGGTCAGTTCGTCATTTTGATAAACTGTGCCATTCGCCGCCACATAATTTAACCCACGCTTTAATTGCGAATAATAGTTAACCGGGATATCAAGGGCTTCTATCTTCTCTTTAATAAGCTTACGTAAAGTTTTCTTTTGTTTAAAGATGAATCCTGTACATGCAATGCGATGATCAAGCGGAATGGACTCTACAATAATATCGTGATTTTCTAAAATTACTTGCGGCTCATTTGGGTTGGTTGCAAAAAAATCGATCTCATAATGCAGGTTAGTATCAGAATACTTGAACTGCATTTCAATGATCTCTTTTAACGGAGCCGGGCCAAAAAGTTTTAGCGGTTTCATGCGTCCGTTAAGATGCAATGAAGACAACAAACCAACAAGACCAAGGTAATGGTCACCGTGTAAATGGCTGATAAATATATGATCTATGCGGCTGGCCTTAACATCAAACTTTAACATTTGTTGTTGTGTGCCTTCACCGCAGTCTATCAGGTACAAACGCTCATTTATATTAAGCGCCTGCGCAGTAGGATTTCTGTTGTATATAGGGGTTGCAGAGCTGCTACCAAGTATAGTTACTTCAAACTTCATGAAGGCTTAACATACGTTGGCTTATTTTGCTTCTTTTTTTAGTTCTTTTTCTATTTCCTCCATAAAAACGAGGTCAACAGCTTCTTCTACAGAAGGAACAATGGTTAAAACACTATCCAATTGCGAAATAGTAATTAGGCGTGCAACTGCCTCACTTAAACCAGAAAGGATAAAAACACCTTCGGCATTTTTACATAAACGATGACCAACCAACAAGCTGCTTAAGCCAGATGAATCTGCAAACTTAACCTGGCAAAGATCAAGAATGATATTTCTTTGGCCTTCAGCATTCACAAGAATTAGCTCAGACTTTAGCTGTGGAGTAAATAGTGAATTCAATTTTGATTCATTCAACTTCAGCACTACGTATTTCTCGTGTTTGTCAATCGAAAATTTCATTATTATATATTGTTATTATTATAAGCTAAGATATGACTATTTATTTATAAATAAAATTACAGCGCCGCAAGTGCCGACACAACATTTTGCTCAACCCTTCTCAGTATTTCACTACCCGCTGGCTTAACAAAACTCTCGCCAGTTATTTTATTGTAAAGTTCTATATACCTTTCAGATATTGATTCGATAATCTCAGGGGTCATATTTGGAACCACCTGACCATCTTTACCCTGAAAGCCATTTTCAATTAACCACTTACGTACAAACTCTTTAGAGAGCTGTTTCTGAGGCTCGCCTTTTTGCTGACGCTCGTTATAACCTTCGCTATAAAAATACCTTGAAGAATCTGGTGTATGGATCTCGTCGATCAGATAAATTTTGCCATTTACCTTACCAAATTCATACTTCGTATCAACTAATATTAACCCCTGTTCTGCTGCAATTTCTGTACCACGTTGATATACGGCGCGGGTATATTTTTCAAGCTGCTCATAATCTTCCTTACTCACAATGCCTTTTGCCAGAATATCTTCTCTCGAAATATCTTCATCGTGGCCTACCGAAGCCTTTGTGGTCGGGGTAATAATAGGCTCCGGAAGTTTATCATTTTCTTTTAGTCCCTCTGGTAAGCTAACACCGCAAACCTGTCGTTTACCTGCGCTATATTCGCGCCATGCATGGCCTGCTAAGTAGCCCCGGATAACCATCTCTACTTTAAAAGGCTCACAGATACGCCCAATTGTAACGCTTGGATCAGGAACAGATACAACCCAGTTAGGGACAATATCTTCTGTTGATTTTAAGAATTTGGCAGCGATCTGATTGAGCACTTGCCCTTTGTAAGGGATAGGCTCTGGTAAAACCACATCAAATGCAGAGATGCGGTCGCTTACCACCATTACCAGGTATTCGTTTTTTATAGTATACACATCGCGTACTTTCCCTTTGTAAAATGATGTTTGATTAGGAAAGTTGAATTGTGTTTCTTTTATAGCGTACATTTAGATATGAGATTTTAGATGTGAGATATGAGAGGCCAAATATAAAACTAAACTTTTTTTGTCTCAAATCTGAATACAGATGCATAGATGTGAGATGCAAATATAAGACTAAAGCAGCTTTTTTCTCAAATCTTATATCTCACATCTCATATCTAACTATTGTATGTCGCCGTAGGCTTCCAGTATTTTACGAACCAGTTTGTGGCGTACCACATCTTCGCCGGTCAGATAAATAATATCGATGCCTTTAATATCGGTTAGGATACGCAGCGCAGTATGTAAGCCCGATTGTTGCTTTTTGGGCAAATCTATCTGGGTTACATCGCCGGTTACAATGAATTTGGCAGTTGGGCCCATACGGGTTAAAAACATTTTCAATTGCATATCGGTGGCGTTTTGTGCCTCGTCCAATATCACAAAGCAATTATCCAGTGTACGGCCACGCATAAATGCCAGCGGGGCGATTTCTATCGTACGATTCTCTAAATATGTTTTCAGCTTTTCGGGCGGGATCATATCATCCAAAGCATCATACAAAGGGCGCAAATATGGATCGATCTTTTCTTTCAGGTCGCCCGGCAAAAAGCCCAGGTTCTCCCCTGCTTCAACAGCTGGTCGGGTTAAGATGATTCTTTTTATCTCTTTGTTTTTCAGCGCCCTGCAAGCTAATGCTACAGCGGTGTAGGTTTTACCTGTACCCGCCGGCCCGATGGCAAATAATATATCGCTTGTGCCAATGCTATCAACCATGCGGCGCTGGTTGGCCGTGCGTGCCTTAACCATAATACCGTTAGGGCCAAATACAATGACCTCGCCCGTGGTCGATTTATCATTAGTGGGTTCTGCTACCGGTTGCTGCACCTTTGATCCCAGGATGCGTTCGATGTCAGTAATATTGAGATTGTCGAATTTTTCTACGTGATTTAGCAGGTGCTGAAATTTCTCTCCGAACACAGATAATTCGTGGTCATCGCCCAAAATTTTCACCTCGCTGCCGCGCGCAACAATCTTAAGTTTAGGGTATTGTTTCTTAATAATTTCAAAATGATCATTATTAGGACCCCACAATACAGCTGGGTTTATATTCTCTAAAGATAATTTAAGTTCGTTCAATATTAACTGATTTTAGAGTAACCGATTTTTTATGCTTAAAAATTTTGAATATTTGCAGCTTGTAACTGCTTGTACAAGATTAACAATAAATATTTAAAAAAGTAATGCCAATAATAACATTAACAACAGATCTTGGAGATAAAGATATCTACCAGGCTGCCCTCAAAGGCAGTATACTTAGCCTGTTGCCAAATGTCACAATTATTGACATTACGCATAGTGTAGCGGCCTTTAACGTGCAGCAGGCAGGCTTTATACTTAAAAATAGTTACCATTATTTTCCCAAAGGTACAGTGCACCTTATTGGTATCGATACGGTTTATAATGCACACACCCGGTATCTGGCTGTTAGCTACAAAGGACACTACTTTGTTGGGGCTGATAACGGCATCTTTTGCCTGATGTTTGGCACCGAGCCCGATGAAATTGTGGAGCTTAACATTATGCAAGACCTTAAATTCCTGCACTTTCCGCTTGCTGATATCTTTGTAAAAGCAGCTTGCCACTTGGCTAAAGGTGGAACCTTAGCAGAAATTGGTATCCCCGTTAGCAGTACCGAGAAAAAAATGAATTTGCAGCCCGCGGTTGAACGTAATCTTATTAAGGGAGTTGTAATTTACATCGATTCATTTCAGAACGTGATCACCAATATCACTAAAGACTTTTTTAATAAAGTGCAGCACGGTCGTCGTTTTGTGCTTTATTTTAAACGCAATGAAACCATTACCCACCTTAGCTGGCATTATAACGAAGTACCCGAAGGTGAAAAGCTATGTTTATTCGGCATTAGCGATCATTTAGAAATTGCCATAAACAAAGGCAACGCCAGCGGGTTATTAGGTTTAAATCTTGGTGACAGCGTGATTATAGATTTTCAATAATCTAACCCTACCATTTATGAAAAAATATTTGTTGCTGGCAGTTGTTTGCCTTGCTTGTAGTACTATTTATGCCCAGCCCAATGCCGATTCACTTGTATATCAAAATCAGCGAAAAAAAATTAATGATATGCTGGCTGCCCGTTCTGTAAAATTTGGCCAATATGATGCCAGCCTAAGCAAGCATACCGGTATTTTTGGGATGCAAACTAAGAAAGATATCCGACGGTCAAACGACGTGCTAATGGATATTATAAAAACTGATAATGATATTCTGCAGCAGACCAAAGTACTGCTGACATTAAAAAATAATCAGTTGGATTCGCGGGTATTTCAGCAACAGACCATTCAAACAAAGGTAAAAGAGACAGAGGATAACTCACTTGCCTACATGAATACCATCAACAAATTGCGCGAACAAAACGAAAAGCTAAAAGTTGAAGCGCAAAACACAGAGAAAAGCATAGCAAAAATGAAGTTTTGGCTAATTATCTTGTTGATACTGTTCATCATAACGTCAATTTTATGGATTGCAGGCAGAAAACGGGCTATTAAAGCGTAAATTAGCTGCTTTGAATTACAAATGGCGAGACAAAGATTAAACAGCGGAAACGCTGCTGAGAAAGAGTTACCAAAAGCAAAATTAAATAAACAGAGCCTGCAGAATATCGGCAAGCTTTTGAGCTACATAAAACCATACAAAGCCAAATTTATAGGCGGCCTTATTTTCCTGGTATTATCAAGTTTAACCGGCTTGGCTTTTCCGGGCTTTTTTGGTGCTTTGATTGATGCCGCTCAAGGAAAACAACGTTATGGCTTTATGCCAGCCAACTTAACCACTATTGGTGAAGTTGCCATCGCGGTACTTTTTGTACAAGCCTTTGTATCCTATTTTCGTATTACCTGGTTTGTACAGGTTGCTGAGAAATCATTGGCCGATATTCGTCGCGATACTTATTTTAAGTTGATAACCCTGCCGATGAACTTCTTCTCTAACCGCAGGGTTGGCGAATTAAACAGCCGTATATCAGCCGATCTATCGCAGATTCAGGATACTTTAACCACTACCATTGCCGAGGCTATCAGACAGATCATTATCCTGGTTGGCGGTATTATTTTATTGATGGTGGTATCCATCAAATTGACATTCGCTTTGTTAATCGTACTACCATTCTTAATCGCTACTGCTATATTTTTTGGAAAATTTATCCGTAAGCTATCACGCCAGGCGCAGGATAAATTAGCAGATTCTAATACCATCGTTGAAGAAACTTTGCAGGGCATCGCCAACGTTAAAGCTTTTGTAAACGAAGCTTTTGAGGCTGGTCGTTACGACAAAAATTTACGTGATGTTGTTGGGTTAGCTATTAAAGGATCTAAATATCGTGGACTGTTCGGTGCATTTATTGTGTTCTGTTTATTCGGGACCATATTTGGTGAAATCTGGTACGGATCTTATTTGGTATCAATTCATGATAACGGATTTACCTTTGGTAAACTAACTACTTTTATTGTGTACGCAGCCTTCATCAGCGCTGCAATGGGCAGTTTGCCAGATCTTTACGCCAACATCCAAAAAGCAGTAGGCTCAAGCGAGCGTGTACTGGAAATACTGGCCGAAGAAGGTGAGGAAGTATCAATTGATGCTGAAGAAAATAAAATAAAACTAAAAATTGACGGCAATATCAGCTTCAATAATGTTAACTTCTACTACCCTTCGCGCCCCGAAATTCAGGTATTGAAAGGAGTATCTTTTGATGCCCAAGCTGGACAAAAGATTGCTATTGTAGGGCCGAGTGGTTCAGGGAAATCAACTATGGCCTCTTTAATATTACAGTTCTATCATCCGCAAACTGGCAATATTACTTTTGACGGTAAGCCTGCAGATAAGTTCGCGCTGACCGATATTCGTAACCAGGTAGCTATCGTTCCACAAGATGTATTGCTATTTGGCGGCAGCATATTAGAAAACATAGCCTATGGTAAATTAGGCTCAAGCCGCGAAGAAGTTATTGAGGCGGCTAATAAAGCTAACGCACATAGTTTTATCAGTAATTTCCCTGAAGGTTATGACACTCTAGTTGGCGAGCGTGGTGTTAAACTATCAGGCGGCCAACGTCAGCGTATTGCTATAGCAAGGGCTTTGCTAAGAAATCCATCTATCTTGATTTTAGACGAAGCCACATCTTCGTTAGATTCTGAATCAGAACGTTTGGTGCAGGAGGCACTTGAGGTGCTAATGAAAGATCGTACATCAATTATCATCGCCCACCGTTTATCAACCATTCGCGAAGCTGATAAGATCATCGTATTGGATAAAGGTACCATTACCGAAACCGGTAGCCATGCAGAGTTAATGCACAACGAAACAGGCTTGTATCGTTATTTAAGTCAGCTGCAATTGGAAGCGTAGACCGTTGTACGTTTGACGTAATATTTGAAAACGTATAACGTACCACATTAAACGTAAAACATTTTGCTAGTGAAGCAGAATGATATTATATTACATCAAACTTTTATTAAAAACTTAGGGATTGTTGCGGCGTTAACACGTACAACGTAATACGACGAACATCTAACATAAAGAATGAAATTAACTATACACGGGGCGGCCCGTCAGGTAACGGGTAGCATGCATTTGCTTGATGTTGCCGGATATAAAATATTGATAGATTGCGGGCTCGATTATGAAAGGGAACGCAGCACTTTATCTAACGAAAACTTTCCTTTTAATCCCGGCGATATCGATGTGGTTATTTTAACTCATGCCCATATCGACCACTCCGGCAATCTGCCTACCTTGGTTCGTTTAGGTTTTAACGGACAGATTTTATGCACACCTCCTACTGCCGATTTAGCCGAAATGCTGATGATGGACTCGGTGAGCATATTTATGAACAAGGCTAATGGCGGCCGCAAACGTGGCAAGGGAAAACACCATCACCACAATAGTCAAAATCAGCCATTATACCTTCACAAGCATGTGATGGATACTGTGGAGCGTTTTGTAACCATTGGTTTCAATCGTCCATTTAGATTAACCGGCGATATCGAATTAACATTTATTCCAGTTGGTCACCTTTTAGGCGCGGCTGCAGCTGTATTAAAGATCAACGACCAGGGTGAGGAAAAATCTATTGCTTTTACAGGCGATATAGGCCGTAAGAACTACCCGGTGCTCGACGACCCACAAACAATACCTCCTGTAGATTACCTGGTCACAGAATCAACCTATGGAGGCCGCCTGCATACTAAAGGCAAAACTGTTGAGGAGGTTTTGATTGAAACGGTAGAGAAAGCGTGTATTAAAGAAACCGGGCGATTAATTATTCCGGCGTTTAGTATCGGGCGAACTCAATCATTGGTTTATTCGCTTAACAAAATCTTTAGCAGCGGTTTACTGCCACCGGTTAAAGTATTTGTTGATAGTCCGCTGGCCTTAAGATCAACACAAACATTCCGCAAATACCACAGCCTGCTGAATGCCGAGGCTCAGGATTTCTACAATAAAAAAGGTGACGAATTTGAGTTCGATAACCTAACCTATATCGAAAACCTGAAAGATAGTCGGGACATCTCCAACTACTTTGAGCCCTGCATCATTATTTCATCTGCAGGTATGCTCGAGGGAGGCCGCATTCAAGATCACCTGTTCTACAATATTCAGAACTATTATTGCACCATCCTATTCATTGGTTATTGTGCTAAAGGCACTTTAGGCCATCGGTTACTGCGAGGTGATTCTATCGTTCATATTAAAGACCGTGAATTGGCCGTGTATGCGACCATCAAACAGACAGACCTATTCAGTGCCCACGGAGATCACGATGATTTAATGAACACAGTTAAAGAGCAGGATAAAGCCAAATTAAAGCAAGTATTCTTAGTACACGGAGACCCGCAAAGTATGGAGGCATTTGCTGATGCATTGACTGCTGAAGACTATCCTGCTATTATTCCTGAAAAGGGATTGGTTTACGAGTTGTAAACTAGATAAAGTAATAACAAGAAAGGCTGCTCAGTGAGCAGCCTTTCTTGTTATTACTTTTGTCATTCAGAACGTAGTGAAGAATCTTCTGTGCCTTATAAGTCCGACTTTGAAATGGTAACCTTGCTAATTGAAGAAGATTCTTCGCTGTCGCTCTGAATAACAAAACAGTTAGGCTTACGCCAGTTCTAAACTTTTAAAGTGATTGATGATCAGCGTAGCTAATTCAACACCAATACGCTCCTGAGCTTCATTTGTAGAAGCACCGATGTGCGGAGTTAAAGAGATTTTAGGGTGATTTAAAATCTCTGCTCTTGGTGTAGGCTCGTTATCAAATACATCAAGACCTGCAAAGCCAATTTGACCGCTGTTTAAGGCTTCAACTAAAGCTAGTTCGTCAATTAGTCCGCCACGTGAGCAGTTGATTACGCCTGCGCCTTTTTTCATTTTAGCGAAAGCTTCTGCATCCAGAATCGGTTTCTCGATAAATGGCGTATGAAGGGTTACGAAATCGCTCTGTGCGATAATCTCTTCCTGGGTTGCTTTTTTAACTGAAGCTTTAACTACGTTACCGCTGCCTAATTCTAACTCAAGTTCGGTATCAAAATCGTAAACATCAAACGCTAATACATCCATACCAACGCCTAAAGCAATTTTAGCTACAGCTTTACCAATACGGCCAAAACCAAGGATACCTAAAGTTTTGCCGCGGAGTTCAGAACCTTTAGCATATGATTTTTTAAGATCATTAAATTTGGTAGTGCCTTCTACCGGCATTTTACGGTTGCTGTCTTGTAAAAAACGAGCGCCGGTAAACAGGTGACCAAATACTAATTCAGCAACAGAGTTTGAAGAAGATGCCGGGGTATTATAAACCGGGATACCTTTTTCTTTAGCGTAAGCTACGTCGATGTTATCAACACCAACGCCACCACGGCCAATCATTTTTAAGTTAGGGCAGGCATCAATTAAAGCCTGGCGTACTTTAGTTGCGCTACGTACGGTGATACCATCGTAAGCCTGTAATTTAACAGGTAATTCATCTTGCGGGATGGTATTTGTATCTACCTCGAAGCCTGCTTTTTCAAGCATTTTTTTACCTATCGGGTCGATGCCATCATTGGCTAATATTTTGATCATGATCTTTGTTCAATGGGTTTATAAAGTTGATTGAGTTGGATTAGGTTGACAAGAACTCATCAACCGCTCGCTCAATCAACCATTCAACTAATTATTTATTTTTCTCAGCAAATTCCTGCATCGCATCAATCAGCACGTGTACGCTGGTGATCGGCAAAGCATTGTAAATTGACGCACGGAAACCACCTACACTACGGTGGCCTTTGATACCTATGATACCTTTTTCATCACATAGTTTAAGGAATGGTTTTTCGTGTTCAGGGTTTTCTACTACGAAACATACGTTCATTTTAGAGCGGTCTTCTGTCGCAGCTACACCTTTAAATAATGGGTTACGATCTATTTCGGTATATAATGCAGCCGCCTTAGCGTCATTCTCTTTTTCAATAGCTTCTACACCACCTTTGGCTTTTAACCAGCGCAGGGTAAGCATAGATACCAGGATGGCAAATACCGGAGGTGTGTTGTACATAGAACCACCTTCTATCTGTGTTTGATAGTTAAACATAGCAGGGATCTTACGATCTGCTTTGCCCAGGATATCGTCTTTAACAATGACTAAAGTAACACCTGCGGGGCCCATGTTTTTCTGTGCACCAGCATAAATTAAACCAAAATCTGCAACGTTAACCTTGCGGCTAAAAATATCTGACGACATATCGCAAACAACCGGGATAGATGATGCAGGGAACTCGTGTAATTGAGTACCGTAAATCGTATTATTTGAAGTCAGGTGCAAATAAGATGCATCAGACGGGACAGTAAAATCTTTAGGGATGTAAGTGAAATTGCTTTCTTTAGAAGTAGCAATAACCTCTACCTCACCAAAATATTTGGCTTCCTTTAATGCTTTGTTTGCCCAAACACCCGACTCTACATAAGCAGCTTTACCAGTAGATGGTAGCAGGTTATAAGGAACTAAAGCAAACTGAGTGCTTGCTCCGCCTTGTAAAAATAAAACCGAGTAACCGTCCGGAACGCTGAAAAGCTCTTTTACCAGCTTTACCGCTTCATCAAGCACTGCCTCAAACTCCGACGAGCGATGCGAAATTTCAAGTACTGAAAGACCAATACCATTAAAATTCACAACAGCTTCTGCAGCTTGTTTTAATACCTCGTGAGGCAGGATGCCTGGACCGGCTCCAAAATTGTGTTTCATATCAGTTATATTATAATGGGCTAAGGGTTAAAAAGGATTTGTTAGCCGCCCCGAAATTAAAGAAATGGAATATTATTTTGGCAAAAAAATCAATCATTTATTAACACAGTTACCTAATTACATAGCTCTGTGTAATAACTTTCCTATGCGCCAACACACAAAGTATATAAAATCTATGATTTTAGTGGGTTTTTGAGCTGTTTGATGGCATTTAGCTGATCAGTAGCTGAGAACACGGAGTTACCTGCAACGAGTGCATTGGCACCCGCTTCAAGTAGGTTATTAACATTTGTTTGGTCTACTCCCCCGTCAATTTCGATAATAAGGTTTGGATTTTCCGCTGATGCAAGCGCCCGAAGCTCTTTTATTTTCTTGTAAGTATTGGCTATAAATTTTTGTCCGCCAAACCCAGGGTTAACCGACATGATGAGCACCATATCCAAATCGCCAACAATGTCAACCAATGAAGCCACCGGCGTATGCGGATTTAAAGCAACCGACGCTTTACAACCCAACTCTTTAATGGCTTGCACTGTGCGATTTAAATGTATGCAGGCTTCCATATGTACGGTAATACTAGCCGCCCCGGCCTCTTTAAACTGTTGCAAGTAACGATCGGGGTCTACGATCATCAAATGTACGTCCAGGGGCTTCTCTGCATGCTTGGCAACAGCCTTCATTACCGGGAAACCAAAGGAAATATTCGGCACAAAAAGGCCGTCCATAATATCAACGTGAAACCAATCGGCCTCGCTGTTATTAATCATTTCTACGTCGCGTTGCAGGTTGGCAAAATCAGCTGCCAGTATAGATGGAGCAATGAAGTGGTTCATGCTTTCAAATATAGTATATTGGTTGATTATGTTGATTGAGTGAGTAGTTGATTGAGTTGAGAAAATTACAAACGCCTCTTCTTATGACATAAAACTTAATCAACTCGGTAAACCGAGCCCAAGCAATCAATTTATTAGTCGCAGTGTAATAACAGATCGTAGTATTTAGTCATCAGTTCGGTATCGTAGTTAACCAATGAGTTGTAGGCTTCAGATACTAATTCTGTTAATATAGATGCGCCAAGTTGCCCGGCACCGTTGGGAATGTCTTCGTAATATTTAATCAGTTCTTTTACGCGCACAATCTCGTAGAGCAGAGACTGCACAATATCGGCCTGATTACTTTGACTTACTACCGGCTTATCATTTAAAAAATCTAACGGGTCGTGTCCGGCAGCTATCATAGTTTAATATGTTCGGGGTATTTACGAGGATGTTGCAACATATATTTACTAAAGTACATAACTCGATGAATTGTTTTAGAATGTTGAAAAATATTTAAAACAAAAAAGACCGTTGTAATACAACGGTCTTTTAAATATATGATTTACATCAAATTAAGCTTGTGGCTCAGATGTTTTTTGATCATTACGTTCTGGCCTTGGTAATAAAACCTTGCGTGATAATTTAAGTTTACCTTGTTTATCTACGTCAATCAATTTTACCTTAACGATCTCTCCAACTTCAAACACACCATCCATAGTTTCGATACGTTTGTGATCGATTTCTGAAATATGTAGCAGACCATCCTTACCTGGCATAATTTCAACGAATGCACCGAAAGGCATAATTGATCTTACTTTACCTTCGTAAACTTCGCCAACTTCTGGTTTAGAAGCAATAGCGCGGATACGTGATACTGCCGCATCGATAGAAGCTTTGTCATCTGCAAAGATTTGTACGATACCTTGGTTATCTTTCTCTTCGATAGAGATAGTAGCACCGGTTTCGCGTTGCATTTCCTGGATGATTTTACCACCGGGACCGATTACTGCACCAATAAATTCTTTGTCAATTTTGATGGTAACAATGCGCGGAGCAAATTCTTTATAATCCTCACGTGGAGCACTTAAAGTCTTAGCCATTTCGCCCAGGATGTGTAAACGGCCTTCTTTAGCCTGATCTAAAGCATTGGTTAACACTTCGTATGATAAGCCATTGATCTTTAAATCCATTTGGCAGGCAACGATACCGTTTTTAGTACCGGTTACTTTAAAGTCCATATCACCTAAGTGATCTTCATCACCCAAAATATCAGAAAGGATCGCATATTTGGTACCCATTTCGTTGGTGATTAAGCCCATTGCAATACCAGATACAGGGTTGGTAATTTTAACACCTGCATCCATCAAAGCTAATGTACCAGCACAAACTGTTGCCATTGACGACGAACCGTTTGATTCTAATATATCAGATACTACACGAATAGTGTATGGATTTTCATCTGCCGGTGGCAATACACGTTTTAATGAGCGCATAGCCAGGTTACCGTGACCAATTTCGCGACGACCAGCACCACGGTTAGGACGAACCTCGCCAGTTGAGAAACCAGGGAAATTATAGTGTAAAATGAATTTCTGGTAACCGTTGATAAACGCACCATCAATCATTTGCTCATCATCTTTAGCACCTAAAGTAACAGTGGTTAACGCCTGAGTTTCGCCACGGGTAAATACCGCAGAACCGTGAGCAGACGGTAAGTAACTTACCTCGCTCCAGATTGGGCGAATCTCTGTAGTTTTACGACCATCTAAACGTTTACCTTCGTCTAATACCAGGTTACGGATAGCATCGTATTCTACATCGTGGTAGTATTTTTTTGCTAAGAATTTGGTAACATCATCAATCTCGCCTAAAGTAGCGATATAGGTATCACGTACTTCTTTAAATTTAGCACTACGCTCGTCTTTTGCAGAAGCAGAAGAAGCTATAGCGTAAACCTGATCGTAGGTTGCAGCGTAGATTGCTTTTTTCAAATCCTCATTGCTGTGTTCGTGGCTGTAAACGCGTTTTTCGGTTTTGCCAACTTCAACAGTTAATTCTTTTTGAGCTAAACACTGTAATTTAATAGCAGTGTGTGCAAATTTGATAGCCTCAACTAATTCAGCTTCCTGAATTTCTTTTGATTCACCCTCAACCATGTTAATGTCATGCTCGGAACCAGCTACGATAAATTCTAAAGTAGCATGCTCTAATTGACTTAAAGTTGGGTTAATTACCAATTGGCCATCAATTTTAGCAACACGAACCTCAGAAATTGGTCCGTTGAAAGGGATATCAGAAACGGATAAAGCTGCTGACGCTGCTAAACCAGCAAGGCAATCAGGCATAATGTCTTTATCAGCTGAAATTAAAGAGATCATCACTTGGGTATCAGCGTGATAATCCTCCGGGAACATTGGGCGTAATGCACGGTCAACCAAACGAGAGATTAACACCTCATAGTCTGATAAACGTGCCTCACGGCGTAAAAAACCACCAGGTATACGTCCCGTAGCAGCATATTTTTCTTGATAGTCAACAGAAAGCGGAAGGAAGTCAACACCTTCTTTCGCTTCTTTCGATGATACTACAGTAGCTAATAACATGGTGTCACCCATTTTAATTACTACAGAACCATCTGCTTGTTTAGCCAGTTTACCGGTTTCGATCTCAATGGTGCGGCCGTCACCTAAATCGATGGTTTTTTTAATTACGTTGTAACTCATTTTTGTTGGTTTGTAATACGCTTTTCATCTTGCGAGCGTATCGTTTTTCTATGTTTAAAAATCGTTGTTTTTAATGAAAAAAAGCCATCCGATAAATTCGAACGGCTTTCTATTGAAATTTCTGATAAGTTACTTGATGATATCACGCAGCTCAAGAGCTTTGATGATGGCACGGTATCTTGCAATATCTTTGTGAAACAGGTAAGCCAACAAACCACGGCGTTTACCTACCAATTTCTGTAATGATAATTGAGTTGAAAAATCTTTTTTGTTTTTTTTCAAGTGACCGGTTAAGTGTGCAATACGTGTTGTGAATAATGCAACTTGTGCTTCGGTTGAACCTGTGTTGGTAGCAGCGCCACCGTGTTTTGCGAAAATCTCTGCTTTCGCTTCCTTACTTAAATACATTACGTGAATAATATTAAAGCTGTAAATACTTTTGTTAATTGTGGCACAAAGGTAATATTTATACTTGATATTATAAAGGGTTGATTGGAAGTTTCTGAAGAGGGATAAAAGGTTAAAGGCTAATGGATAAAGGGGCAATTACTTGATCGTTTATGCGTCTTACATGGCTATTTTGCTTTTCCATCAGCCCAGTAAAATACCTTTATACTTTCACCTTTGCCCTTTCACCTATTACTTATATTTTTGATCCCGAAACTTTACAAACTTTACGAATAAAAATGACTCAGAAAAAGAAATACGCTCATTTCGAAACCGAGCACCGGGTACGCCCCGATGATATCGACATGTTTCAGCATGTGCATAACAGCAAATACTTTGACTATGTAATGGCTGCTCGCTACGAGCAAATGGATGTAAATTACGGCATGTCTATGGAGAAATTTATGGAACGCGGTTACGGTTGGGTGGTACGTACAGCCTTTATAGAATATAAGCGTGCATTAATGCTGGGCGATCATTTCCTGGTAAAAACAGGCATCGAATCTATCGATGAAAGAGGTTGCCGCGTACACTTTGTGATCAGTAATAAGGCTACTAAAAAGATTTGCTGCGATGGATGGCTGGATTTTAGCCTGATTGATATTAAAACCAATAAGGCAGCCAAGCTTCCGCAGGATATTATTGATCATTATCAGCATTAAGATTTTGGAATTCGTATGTTCGATTTCGGATTTACATTATTTAATACCCGTAGAGACACAATATTTTGTGTCTCTTTTTTATTCTATTATTTCACGCTCTGGCAACACCGCGAAGGAGTTATAATAGTTATTATAAAACAGAATAAAGGCTGCTAACACGCACAACGCACTTGCCAACAACATTGCCTTAAACATTACAACCCAAAATATCAGCATAAACAAACCTAACACCCATTGCATATAAACATCCATGTTTAAGCCGATGCGATACAATAAACTATGAAACAACATGATAGCGCTTAATGCAAACAAAGTAAGCTCCATAGCGAATACAGGATCGAATCTGGTAAATAACCAAATGATCTCAGGTAATAGCATCGCCAAATAAACCAATACAAAACCACCAAATAAACTGGCTCTGCTATAAGGCAAATTTCGGCCGAAGCGCAGGAAAGTTTCTTCAAACGTACGCTCTTCAAAAATAATAACCACGTGAGCTATAACAATGGCCAATACAGCAATCCCAGCAACCCTGGCGTCGTGCTTTACATCATCAAACAAAGCAAAAACTGCAGTAATTACCCCCCATGATATTACTTTAATGATGGTATAGGCAACCTTCTTTTGATTAAAGATATGCCAGATAAACAGGCTGAAATAAGGCTTAGGCATTGATTTTCCAAAGCGCAGAAACAAAGACAGCTGTTTACCTTCTGGTAAAGCTTGGGTTAATCTAATACAGAATAACGCACTTACAATGCTCAAGCCCAATAGATATATAACGATACCGGCAGAAGCTAAATAACACTGGTGCGTTAAGCCCACTCCTATTGCCAATCCACCATAAATAACAATCGGCAGCAGAATATTGAACTGAATACCTAACCAACTTAATAACTGTGATCTTTTACTATAAGCCGAAACGCTATAAAATAAAAACTGATGATGCGGCGCAGCCAATTGCCCGGCTATGTAATGCCAGCTTTTAACTATATATAATAGCCAGAAAACAAATACAACAGCCAACAACAAGGGACTTGTTAAAAATGCCAGCATCAGGGCCTTATGATAATTAAGCAACATATCGCCCGGCACGGCGCCGAATAAAACCAGGAATATGAACAGAAACATCCCCGCATGAGCCCTATAAAACCCATGCACAAAAACCTTATTGAGCACATTAGTTAGCGGACTGCTCATCAAGCTATATGAGTTAAGGTTTGATTTTCAATCAACAGTTCGCCCGCATTAGGTAATATATCACGATCAAGCGCCTGGTGTGATGAGAGAATAAAACTGGTGCCGTCCTGCTCCTGTCGCTCGTTAATCCATTTATAGAGGATTAGTAAAGAAGCGGTATCTATCGTAATCAAAGGTTCATCCAGTAAGATCAACTTAGGTTTTCCTAAAAATGCCAGCAGTAAGGAGAGCTTCTTATTCATCCCGCTCGAGTACGATCCAATCGGGCGGTCAACATAGCTTTGCATTTGCATGCTCTCAATGTATTCTTCCTCCTGCCCTGCTGCCGCTCCGCGTGCTTTAGCAAAAAGGTTAATCATCTCCCGTCCGGTTAAAAATTCCGGGAATAGAGGTTCAGCTTCAGCAAAACTCACCAATCGGCGATAATTAACAGCGTCTTTTTTCACGCTGATAGTTCCGTCCAATAGCACGTCGCCATCAAATGAAAGCATCCCTGCAACAGATTTTAGTAAGGTGCTTTTACCTGAACCATTGACTCCTTTCAGCCAGTAAAGCCCTTGTCCAATCTGCAGATCATCTACCGTTAAAGCAGCAAAGCTGCCGTAGTTCTTTTTAAAGTTTACAAATTGGAGCATGGTGGGTTATAATTTATGAAAAGAGACACAAAGAAAAGAGACACAAAGTATTGTGTCTCTACGGTATATTTCAATTGTAGATACACAACACTTTGTTTATGCAAACTTTACAGAGCCGAACTGCATTTACGCACTTGTTGCAGCGCCATTAATAATATCGCTGTAAAACTGTTTAATATCCATCCCCGCGGCTTTAACCTGCTGTGGTATTAAACTGCTGGCCGATTGTCCCGGCGTGGTATTGATCTCTATGAAATAGAAATCGTTAGTTTGCTCCTGCAAAATAAAATCCACACGTGCCATGCCTTTGCAGTTGAGGCGCAAGTAAATTTCCGTTACAATCTCGGCAATCATTTCATTTTGCTCGGCGGTTAAATCCGCTGGTGTAATTTCTTCAGATACGCCCGGCGTATATTTGGCCTCGTAGTCAAAAAACTCTTTTGAGCTGATGATCTCAGTAGCTGGTAAAACCTTTAGATGATGATTTAAACGGGCAATGCCGATACTAAACTCGCGTCCTTTGATGAACTCCTCCACTAAAACCTGGCTATCTTCTTTAAATGCTTTCTCGAGTGCGTGTGGAAGCTCGGCTGCTTTGTGCACCTTGCTCATCCCAACGCTGCTGCCTCCATTATTCGGTTTTATAAACAATGGGAATTTTAATGCTGCGCTGATGGTGCCAATATCGTGCAAGTCTGACTTGAACAACCGCATAGATTTTGCAGCGTTTAAATGCTTAATGCCGTGTACAAGGGTTTTGGTATAGGCCTTATTCATGGTAATGGCCGATGTTGCAGCATCGCAAGTGTTATAAGGTAAACCAAGCATATCAAAGTATCCTTGCAGTTTACCATCCTCGCCAGGTGTGCCGTGTACGGTGATAAAAGCAGCATCAAAAGTGATCTTGTTATCATCTATCGTGATCGAGAAATCATTTTTATCAACGTTTACCTTGCCGCTTGCGGCTTCATGAAACCAGCTATCGCGATTAATCAGGATGGTATAAACGTTAAACTGATCTGCAGGTAAATTAGCTGCAATGTTTTTGGCGCTATTGATAGATACCTCATACTCACCGGAATAGCCACCGGCTACCAGGGCGATGTTTTTTGTCGACATAATCTTCAAATATAATATATCCAACAATAACCTGTTATTGTAATTAACGCATTATCAAATTCGGTGCTTAAGCACGATATTTGCAATTCTGAATTAGAAAATATTAGCTATGTTTGATAGCTTAATTCAGGACGTAAATTCTGATCAATATTACAAATGAGTAAATTCTGGACTTACTTAAAAACCAAAAGCTTTCGTAATAATTTCCTTGCAGCTATAGGCACTGTTGTGTTTGTATTGCTTGTGGCTTATTTTTCATTAGGTTACTATACCCGCCATGGCGAAGGTGCCCCGGTGCCTCAACTAAAAGGCCTGAATATCGAAAAAGCAACTGCTTTATTAGATCAACAAGGCTTTAGATACCAGGTAGATTCTGTTTATGTACTGGATCATAACCCGGGTACTGTAATTGAACAAGACCCTGATGCCGGTGTAAACGTTAAAGAAAACCGTACCATTTATTTAACCGTGGTAACAAGGCTTGCCCCTAATGTTACCCTGCCCGATTTAAGTCAGAGTACTTATCGCGAAGCAGAAGCTACACTCTCAAACTTCGGTTTGAAAATTGGCGATACTACTTATAAGGCAGATATAGCGCGCGACCGGATCCTTGAGATAAGATTTGCTGGCAAGGTAATAATGGCCGGCACCAAATTGCCTAAGGGCTCAAAGGTTGACCTTGTTTTGGGCAATGGCGGCGGTGCAAGCGAGGTTGATATACCAGAGGTGATTAATCTTGATCTTGATGCGGCTAAATTTGCCATTAAAGGCGCAGGCCTGGCTGTAGGTACCATTATGTATCAGGGAACAATAACCGACTCGACCAATGTGGTGGTAACGGCACAATTTCCGATGAAAACAGATTCCTTAAGTAAAACCAGCATAGGCACACGCATTAACCTAACCGTTTCACAGGGCAAAAAGACTGATGAGCCACAACAATGATATTAAAGCAAGGGAAATAAAAACACGTTTAAACAATAACGAAACCCTAAACTTGCTTGATGTGCGTGAACTGATAGAATATCATACACACAACATTGGCGGGCTTAATATCCCTGTAGGTAAGCTAAGCGAAAGACTTGGAGATCTGCCATGGCAATATAACGACGAAATTATTGTTATATGCAGTGCTGGCTTGCGTAGCGAAACAGCTAAATCAATTCTCGAACAAAATGGTTATCAAAATGTCAGAAACTTAACAGGCGGTTTACTGGCCATTGAAAAACTTCAATCTATTTAAAATAAGTATGTCTCAGAATCCATCAACAGGCGGAACATTCAAAAAATTCATTATTGCACTGGTGCTTATTATTATCCTGGCACTTGCGGGTACGGGTGTGGTTTATTACCTCCGCTACTTCGGCCCTAATGTGAGCGATAAGCAAGAGTACTTGTATATACATACCGGCGCAACTTACGAGCAGGTTTACGATAGCATCCGCACTAAAGAAATTGTTAAGGATACCACTACCTTTAACTGGGCAGCCCATAACATGAATTATATTACCCGTGTTAAACCGGGCCGATACCATTTACATGCAGGCATGAGTAACCGCAAGTTTATTAATATGCTTGCTTCTGGCTCACAAGAACCAGTTACCGTTGCTTTCCATAACCTGCGTTTAAAAACACAATTTGCGGGCTTTATAGCTAAAAAAATCGAACCCGATTCGGCATCTATTATTCGCCTATTGGATTCATCAGCGTATGTACAAAAATTCGGTTTTACTATCGATGATGTATACACCATGTTTTTGCCCAATAGCTATCAAATGTACTGGAATACTTCGCCAGAAAAGTTCTTTAACAGGATGTATGCCAATTACCAAAAATTCTGGACTCCGGAGCGTAAGCAACAAGCCGCTGCTCTTAACCTCACCCCTGTACAGGTTTCAATTTTAGCTTCTATTGTTGATGCCGAAGCATTGCACGATGATGAAATGCCACGTATTGCCGGTTTGTATTTAAACCGCTTAAACAAAGGCATGAAGTTGCAGTCTGACCCGACCGTTATTTTTGCTACCGGCGATTTCACCATTAAACGTGTGTTAAATAAATATTTGGTTGACCCTTCTCCATATAACACTTATGTACATACAGGGCTGCCTCCTGGCCCGGTTATGATGCCATCTGTTAATGCTGTTAAAGCCGTATTAAACCGTGAAGCCAATGCCTACTTGTATATGTGTGCTAAAGAAGACTTTTCGGGTTACCATAGTTTTGCCACTAACGAAGCTGATCATAAAGCTAACGCACTCCGCTTTCACCAAGCGCTGGACGCCAGAAATATTAAGCGCTAATGTTTACCCATACTACTAAAATACGCGTCCGCTATGGCGAGACCGATCAGATGGGCTATATGTACTATGGTAACTATGCCGAGTTTTTTGAGGTAGGCCGTGTAGAAATGCTGCGCAGCTTGGGCTTAACCTACGCCTCAATGGAGGCATCTGGTATTATGATGCCTGTATTAGAACTTAAATGCAAATACCTTAAACCAGCACGCTACGACGAAGAGATCAGCGTAAAAGTAATTATGGCGAAGATGCCCGGCGTTAAAATTCATTTTTCTTACGAGCTATATAACGAAACCGGCGTTCTGATACATCAGGGCGAAACGCTACTGGCCTTTGTGAATATGGCCAGCGGAAGGCCTTGCTTACCCAATCATGACTTTCTGGATGCTTTAAAGCCTTTTTTTGAGTAAGTTTGATTTAAATGAGATGGGTACACCGTTTTTTAAGCCGTTTTAAGTTTTATCAGTATTTAATAGACTGGACTAAGATGGTGTATCTGCCTGGTTTCAGGCCGCTACCATTGCATACCGTAGCAGTTTTCTTTTTTAAGGAGCTTCAGCAGGAGTCATTGGTTAATAGGGCCTCGTCGTTGGCTTATACCTTTATGCTGGCGTTTTTCCCGGCAATCATCTTTTTGTTTACACTTATCCCTTACATTCCGGTTCCACACTTTCAGGATACTTTATTAAGGCTTATCGAGGTAATATTGCCTACTAATGCCTATATGGCTTTTGAATCTACACTGAAAGACATTATTAAAAACCAGAACGGTAAATTACTATCTGTAGGTTTTTTAACAGCCACTTTTTTTGCAACTAACGGTGTTTATAAGCTAATGCAGGCTTTTAACAAATCATCATTAATTGTTGAAACGCGTACATGGTTACGCAAACGCTGGGTAGCCCTGGTATTAACTGTAGTCATCAGCATCTCCCTCTTCTTGGCTATTATCATTCTGATTGTTGGCCAGGCTGTAGTTAACCTTATACAAGCTAAAATAGACAGTACCGGCTCATTCTGGACTTATCTGATTTTTTTTAGCCGCTGGCTTATCGTTATTGTGATCTTTTTCTTTACCGTTTCTGTCCTTTACAGATACGGGCCGGCGCACAAACAAAGGCGCTGGAAATTTATTAGTCCGGGTGCAATATTGGCTACAGCGCTTGCCGTTTTTACCTCACTTGGCTTTACTTTTTATATTAACAGATTCTCATCATACAACAAAATATACGGGTCGATCGGTACTTTAATAGTGATCATGATCTGGTTGTATTTAAACTCGCTGATCATTCTAATTGGCTTCGAACTTAACGCCAGTATCGACCTCTCTAAGCGGAATATAAAGATCAGTAAACCGCGCTTTAATACCTTCAAAAGCGGAAACCGCAAGCAAAATACACACAATTAACTAATTACCAATTAGTTAACAACGTTAAAAATTTATTAAAAAAAATGCAATTCAAATTTGCCAATCCGGCCCGGATTTGTACTTTTGTCCCCGGAGAGTTGGCAGAGTGGTCGATTGCGGCAGTCTTGAAAACTGTTGAACTGTGAAAGGTTCCTGGGGTTCGAATCCCTAACTCTCCGCTGATTTCAATATCAAAATACATTAAAAGCCTGTAAATCAAATGATTTCAGGCTTTTTTGTTTAGGTGGAATTCCTATTTTGTTTGCCTACTCACCAAAAAAAAGTGAGTGATTAGGTGAGTAAAACCTTACTATTTCATACTCACCAAATCTTACCTATTTATCTGAATCACAAGATGTTCACGTCATGAACATCTTGTATAACATTGATTGCAAGCTTAGTTTTGTTTAACCCTTTAGTTCAAAAACATGAATACTAATTTCAGCTTGCTTTTTTATTTAAAAAAGCCCAAAAACTACCAGTCAGGCTTAGTGCCTGTTTACTTGCGAATTACCGTCAAAGGAAAACGCGCAGAATTTACATCCGGTCGCGAATGCTCTCCACATTTATGGAATAGCCATGCAGGACGATTAAAGGGTACGAAGGAAGATGTAAGAAGTTTCAATGCCTACTTAGACAACTTGCAAGCAAAAGTTTACGAAGCGCATCACCTCCTTACAAAATCTGATATAGAGGTTACAGCCAATACTTTGAAGAACACAGTATTAGGTAAAGCAGAAAAAGTAAGAAAACTGATTGAAACATTTAAAGAGCATAATCGGCAGGTAGAGGCACTCGTAGGTAATGGATATGCCAAAGGCACACTGACACGTTATGAAACATCCTTAAAGCACACACAGGACTTTTTAGAATGGAAATATCAATTGTCTGATATTTCCGTTAACAAAGTAGATCATGAGTTTATTACTGGCTATGATTTCTATCTGCGTTCAGAAAGGAAATGTGCGAATAATTCAGCTGTGAAGTATATTAAGAACTTTAAGAAGATTATATTGATCTGCATGGCAAATGGCTGGCTTGATAAAGATCCTTTTATTAAGTACAAGGCTAGAGTAAAACAGGTTGAACGGGTTTATCTAAATCATGATGAACTAACCGCCGTTGCCCAAAAATCATTCGATACAGATCGTTTAAATCAAGTTAGAGACATATTTCTTTTTAGTTGCTATACTGGCTTAGCTTACGCCGATGTCCAAAAGCTGACAAGATTGGAAATTGTGAGAGGGCTTGATGGAAATATGTGGATCATTACGAAAAGGCGGAAGACAAATACCCCTACCCGAGTTCCCTTGTTATCTTCCACTATAGAGTTATTAGAAAAGTATGCTAAGCATCCGGTCTGCCAAAATACCGGGAAGGTATTTCCTGTGTCAAGCAATCAAAAAATGAATGAATACTTGAAGGAAATTGCAGGACTTTGCGGTATTAATAAAGATTTGACTTACCATATTGCCCGGCACACATTCGCAACTACTGTCACCTTAGCAAATGGAGTATCGATTGAAAGCGTAAGCAAAATGCTCGGCCACACAAACATTAAAACTACCCAACACTACGCGAAAATTTTGGATTTAAAAGTCAGCCAGGATATGGCAACACTACAAGAAAAACTAAAAGGAATTGTAAATCACTGTTGACAATAGTTCAAATTGACAAATATGGTTCAATATTGGTCACAAATTTATTTTGATTATCTTTGTTCAATGCAAGCAAGAAAAGAGAATAGTCGCCGGGTGGTTATAGTACATTGGAAGAAATAGCGGAAAATACTTTCGAAGTGTTTACGAGTTTAAAAAACTTCTGCGACGGCCACCCGGCATATAGCTACAATACGCTAAACAACTATCTTTCTAAAAAGAAAATTGCATTTGAAAACGAAGAGGTCAGGATTGAGCGGAAGCCAATACAACAAACATCTTTAAAACCAGATCTGCCCAAACGATTGTTTTGGGAATTCGATTACGACCGACTTGACTGGCAGCGGAGCTTTCGTACGGTAATGGAAAGAGTAATTGAATGGGGTGAACCTATAGAGTGGGATATCATGACAAGCTTCTATAGTAAAGCAAGGGTGATCAAAGCGCTCAGGGAGGATATCCCCTATCTTACAGATCAGGCTATCAAAGATGTGTGCGCTTATTTTCAGCTGAGCCAAACTGAGCTCCGATGTTACACAAAGAAACAGTCACAGCAGGAACACTGGATTTGATCCACCGCATGATGGCGGATGAACAATTAAAAGACTTTAACCTCGTTGGAGGAACAGCATTATCCTTGATGCTTGGTCATAGAATTTTCAATAGATATTGACCTATTTACAGACAAAAAGTTCGACGGTCATCAGCTAAGAAACTACCTCGAACGCTATTACAAAGCTGAATTTAAACGTTTAAGAGATAACTCAATAACCGGATTTATTGAGGATGTGAAATTTGACCTGATCCTGCAGCCTTATCAGAAAATCATGCCGAGTATTAGTCCTGAAGGGATTAGGATGGAAAGCCTGTTTGATATTGCCGCCATGAAGATAAATGCTATTGTCGGTAATGCGTCAAGGACTTTATCGATATTCACTATCTTTTAAAAGTACTATCCTTGACCAAATTATAAATTCATATTTGAAGAAGTATCCTGGTGTCAGCGAGGAGATGGCTAAGTTGTCGCTACGTTATCATCAAGATGTAGATTTCACAACCACCGTAACCTTGATGGATGATAAGCTTAAATGGAGAACATTGAAAAAAGCATTAATAATGGTGTCGAAGCGTATGAACGAACTACTAAGCCAAGATTGGGTAAAAGGGAAGACGGGCCGAAATTTTGATGAAAAGACTCGCCTTGTTCGGCTATTAACTCAATTAATAATAAACTTGAACTCTTCGATCTGTTAATATAATGGGGAAGCATTTCTGAAATCGAAAAATAAAGATAACAAATATTGGATTGAAGGCGATTTTAATAACGGCTTGAAATATGCGATTCTCGCCACCGAAACCGTTAAAGTTAATGCTTTCTCAAAAAAGCGCAAACAACGATACTACTATTATCAAGCGTGATTTTAAATTTAAGGTTATATAACAATTCATTGAGATCGGCAATTATTTATTAACATCCATAGATAAAAAAAGTCGATTTAAAATGCTTTTTTTGACACCTGAAAACTGCATTTTACAAAACATATTTTTTCTCTTTATCAAATTCGTCTTTTTTAAATAATTAGGATTATTCAACTGTATGCATTGGGACTTATATAATATTTCTTTGATAGGCCATCCCTCCGTTAGCCTTCCTGTATCTGTATAAAGGTTTAAAATTACCTCCCGGGTTTTGTCAACATCTTTCATTACATCCGAAGGCACATCTTCAATAGTGATATAAGGTAGTTGAGGATCAACAACAATTTTTTCGATATAAAATGTGTCACGATAGCTAATATTTTCTGATACAAAAAAAAATGCCGCACTAGAAAAAACAATGAAAACTAATCCAATAAATAAATATTGTTTAGGTATAGGTGTAACCTCTGTATCCGGTAACTCCATTTATATATTCGATTATGCCCCTAATTCTAATTGGTTTTTCACCAAATTATAATAATTCTTTTTCAACAAAATTAGATCGCGATGTGTTCCTTGTTCAACAGCCTCGCCATTTTCCAAAACAATAATTTGATCAGCGTTTTTAACTGTACTTAATCTATGCGCCACGATCACTACAGTTTTACCCTTATAAAATTGTTGTAAATTTTCGCTAATTATCTTTTCACTTTTTGTGTCTAAAGAATTAGTGGCCTCGTCAAAAAATAGAAAATGTGGGTTTTTATATACTGCTCTGGAAATTAATATTCGCTGTTTTTGTCCTTGACTTAACCCATTTCCATGTGTTCCTATCTTGGTATTGTATTTTAATGCTAATTCCTCTATGTAATCCGAAATGTTTGCAGTCTTGGCAGCCCAATTTAATTTTGTATAATCCACTATAGTAGAACTTTCAGCGATATTATTTGCGATTGAGTCGGAAAAGATAAATCCATCTTGCATTACAACACCACACTGACTACGCCAATCAGAACTTTTAATTTTACTTAAGGAAAGATTTCCAAGCATCACATCCCCCGAAGTTGGTTGATAAAAGCCTAATAATAGTTTAATCAAGGTCGTTTTTCCACTTCCACTTGTGCCGACAATAGCAGTAACTTTACCCTTCGGGATTTGGAGATTAATATTTTTTAAAACAAAATTATCTAAGCCGTTATATCTAAATGAAACATTTTTAAGCATTAAATCTTCTTGAGCTTGACTATGATTTAAGTCATCATATTCCTTATCATGATCCTCCTCTTGCATTTCATGTATTTCTATAATCCGTTTTAAACTTAACTGTGCGCTCTGACCTTCACCAATGAATGTAACTAATTGTTGAAGTGGCCCATTGAGTTGTCCAATTATGAATTGTGTGGCTATCAACATACCGAGGCTCATTGTGCCGTATATAACTGCACTTGCAGCCATAACAGTTATCACAATATTTTTAATTTGATTTATAAAAAACGCTCCAACATCCTGATATTGAGTAATTGTAGTTGATCTTATATTTATATTCAGCAAACGTTTTTGAGATTCTATCCATTTGTTAGTTCGCTTAATCTCACTATTTTGAAGTTTTATCTCCTGCATCCCCTGGATAAGTTCAAACATCAAATCGGCATTATAAGCATATTCCTGGAAGAACTCGTATTCTATTTTTTTCCTTCTTTTAAGAAAATAAAAAATCCATATAAAGTATAAAAAGCTTCCAGTTATATAAATTGCAAATATCAAATGGCTGTAAACAAATAGCACACCCCCAAAAACCAATAAATTAAATAAAGAAAACAAAACGGACAAAGTTGATGCGGAAAAAAACGATTCAATTTTTTTATGATCATTGATACGTTGATATAAATCTCCGAAATTCCGATTGTCAAAAAAAGACAGCGGTAGGCTCATTATCTTTTTTAAAAATGCGGTCGATAGTTCAATATTGATTCTAGAGCTTATATGTAAAATTAGCCATCGTTGTATAAAACTTAACGAGGTTTGACTAAAATACAATACCAATTGCCCAAATAAGATCAGATACACAAAGTGAATGTTTTTTTCATTTACACCTTGATCAACCATGGATTTTGTTAAATAAGGAAATAATAATAGCAGCATGCTGCCTGTAAAAAAAGATGCTATTATTATGCCAATATATTTATAGTATGGATGGAAATATTTTTCTAGAAAAGAAAAAACATTCGTACTTTTTTGAGATTCGAAAACGCTTAATGTATTGAATTGATCATTTGGCATTAACATTAACAAAATTCCCTCATCCGTATTTTCAAGGCACCAGCTTTTTTTAAATTGAGCGAATTTAAGTTTAATGCGTCCGCTCGCTGGATCTGCTACATAAATAGAATTTTTGGTAATTTTATAAACCACTACGAAATGATTATTATTCCAAAAAGCAATAAATGGCAATTGTACATCTTTTAATGAATCTCCTGTGACATTTTCGAATGGGACTTTTACTCCCATGGCATCAAAGCCTATAATCTCTGCTGCTAATTTCAGCCCCTCCATTGAAATCCCCGTCTTATTGATGTGCGATAAATTTCTTAGAACGTTCAATGAGTAATTTCTACCATAATATTTTGCAACCATTTTCAACGCTGTAGGTCCACAGTCGTGGCTATCATATTGGTAGAAAAAGGGAAATAATTTAAACCTCTTGAAAATCATTTTCCCAAGTTAATGTGTAGGGGTTATAAAGGCATTTTTTGGGCTTATCATATTTGTTTTCTAAAAAACCTCTGCAATCAGTACATACGTATCTAAATTCGCATTCTTTGCATATGCTTATTTGATCTTTATTTATATGCCAGTATGATTGAAAATGGCTATCTATAACTGAAGACAATCGTGTTTCTTTTACATTGCCATAAGTATGATTTAAAGTTGGACAATTTTTTATGCTGCCGTCGCAGTCGATAGAAATTTTCTTGTTCAAGCAAGAATTAAAGTTTTTTGCTTCAGTAAATACATTTATACCGTTTAATACGAAATATTGCTCATTTATTTGCCCACAGTGGGTGTTGTTTTCAATTTTCTGAGTTACAAAAAATATATTACCCATTCCATCTCTATTTCCTCTAGAGCGCATAACATAAACTTCATTCTCCGGACTGCTATGAATTGTAAGTGTTTTTATCCTAAGATATTTGTCTGTTAAAAATTCCAAATTCTTCTTAGTGATTTTGCGATCATATTTAATTAAGATTTCAACAGATTTTATAGTACTACCATCAAGCAAATTCAAAACACGGCTGATTTCATCTAATTCTTCAAAAAAGTAGTACCTAAGTTGGACATCCTTACATCCCAATTCTTCCAATTGTGAAAATATATCATCCCAGTTATGAGCCGAGCATTTATTAATGTCTATTATCGCATTGGTAATTACGGATGGACTTTCCCAGTTCATGGAAATATCTGGAAACCGGTTCGGTTCTGTAGTCCAAAAACCTAGTTCATTTTGAGAAAGTATGTCAATGTAATTTTTAATGACTAAGGTTGATTCTACGTCGTATTCTTCAACCAAAGCTATGTAAGGCTGCGATTTCAAATCATTAATGATATCATACATTTCATTACTGATAAAAAACATATTTTCTCTTTCAGTATCGATGATTACACTTCTTTTTACCCCTTTGACAGGAATACATGAAGCAAAGAGAATGTAATATTCTTCATTTTTATCGCTCCCCATCAGTCTTCTTAAATAAAGTCAAATCAACAATTTTAGATATTGGCTTGGAGTGCCCGTACGGAAAATAGCTATCGGTATTTAATTTATTTACTCTCAATCCAAAGTATGCTTGATCTTTTTTTATATGCTTTTTGCTAAGTCTATATAAGTGGTGGTAAGTGATCGGTAATGTACGTTTGTGTTCATCTATATTGACAAATTCTTCTTTAAATGTTGACATATGTTATAAACTATTTAGGTAACTTTCCTGTAGATAAAAACTCTGCAATTTCTCTTTCTACCGGATAGTTGCAAGGTTTAGAAACCATGCCAAATTGCCCCACAGGATTTACTTCAAGAAAAACATACTCTAATTCATTAGTTACAATCATGTCAATTGATCCAGTGTCTAATTGCAAACTTTTCATTAATATGGTTAATTTGATTTTTAATTCGTCGGGGATTTCATAGGGCACTCTTCTATTAGGCCTTTTGTCATTGTATTTTCTAAAATCAACGCTTGTCTGCTGGTCATTTTGAGAAAAAATTGCCATACTATAAAATTTACCCAACAAATAAAAAATCCGTAATTCATAAGATTTTTCAATTTTTTCCTGAAATAGAGAGTAGTAAAATGTTTCGGGAATCTTGTCTAAATATTCTGGCTCAACTACTTCGGTGTAAAAAAACATATTTTCGTTTTCAGCCCGAGAATTTAAATTATCTAATATGGCTTTTGTTATAATCGACTTCTTTTGACCCAAAAAATCAGCCAATAATTCTTTTTTCGTTGTAACTAGCGTCGACGAAATCGTCAGTCCAGCTGAAGAAGCCTTTTTAAGTACGGAAAGCTTATTCAATACTTTTGCATCAGGTTTCCGAATCACAAATGGGACTTGGTTTAGTCTTTCTTCAATATAAGTGTTTAACGTTTCCCGCTCATAATAAAGATTATGCTTTATATATCCTATAGTTTCGTCATCAAAGATCTCTTTCAAATTTAAATATCCATTAAGTTCAATACGATCTAATAAAAATTGACCACGTCTGTGCCAATAAGAGATAACATCTTTTATATTTACCTTTTCACCGTGTATTTCCAGGATAATTTCACATTCTCCCGAGGACGAAAACTCAATAAAGATCAGTTTTGTACTTCTTTCTTCAACATTAATTCTTTTGTATTTAACGCCAAATGAATTAAGCCATTCGACAATGTCGTTTGTACTTAAGTCATAATCTTCACTTTGAATAATGATCATATTAAATATTCTATAGAATACGAGCCCTTAAAGGCCCGTATTCTATCCAGGAAAGCTTAGATTAGAGCAATTGTTGATGAGGCGCATCAGAATCAGATTTGCTGTTATCGACATCTGTCGGACCGCAAGATGTCTGGCTCTCATGCGAAAAGGTGTCAACACCTCCCCGAATTGTTGATAATTCGTTCAACTTACTTTTTTCAAAGATTGAGAATGCACTTGCTTTGTGTGTTAGGATTTTTTTTTTCATGATACTAATTTTTAATTATAATTTTATTAATTTAAAATTTGGTTTTAGGTTTTATTATTTGTTAGCACAAATAATAAAACCTAATTTATGATTAAATAAACGTTTTTACAAAAAAAAAGGGAAATATATAATTTTAGATTTATCGAGACCAAGGTTTGCTATCATACATATAAAACGAGCCAGTAAAAAAGTTCAATTGTAGATATGCCCACTAACCTTCTTTCATTTTATTACTATGGATTCTGATTTATATTATATTTTTTTACGAATTGACGTTTAAGATATTTTACCATTGTTTAACTTGCATTGTTCAGAATAAAAATGCTTACATTAGGTAATTATGAGAAAAACACCATTTGAAACAGACCAATTACATCATGATAATTCGGACGTGAAGGAAGGTCTTATATTAAGCTACGCACTTATTCTAAATATTTGTATAATAGCAATTATAATCGTAGCTATGTTATTCATTAAAATTGATGGAAAGCCCATATTCAAACTTTTTTTCTGAATATTTGTGTATTACAGGAAATTTTCTCGATCTGAATCGACCAAGTTTGTGATGAATATTTAGATAGTTAATACTTGATATTATTCGAACGCCTATAATTTAAGAATGTACTCTATGCCATCATTTTGTATTATTAAAATTTGCCATCTGCCGATAAATTTTGAATTATAACCTAAGTGTGAGCCGGGTGGAGCTAATAGGCAGCTTGACATTCATATACATTGCATTTCATTTTTGTACATGAATGTCGATGAATTAGCTGCATATTTTCGCAATACTACCCCTCCTGCTGAATTACGTTTAAAACGGCGTTGAGGCTTTAAATAAGCTTTCCGAAATGGTGTGTTGTGAATATTACGGTAGACTTTTCTTTATTGTACACTATTTTCTTCCGCTCAGCCGGCCCGCCTGAGGTATCAAATCTCGCTGAACGTTCATTTTCCAATTCCTGCTTAAGGTTCTTATTTTGGTCTGTAGTCATGGTTAAAGGAATTGGCTGACCGATTATACACTCAATATCAGGTCAGTATCCCCGGTTATTTTAATCATCATGGATAACAAGGAATGTCTTGTCTGTATTTTTGCCATAGCAGAACCCAGTGCTCAGGTTTGGCAAAACGCTGGACCTCCGACATAAGCCTCCAGATTATTGCTGAGCTGCCTTTTTGAGAAATTATGCTGAGTATTATTAATTTCCTTTGCCCTTTGTGAAAATTTTGAATTCTCACGTTTTAGGTTCCATCTGCTTTTTTGTGATGTTTAAAATTTGCGCGCCAATAGTTGCCAAATAAAATGATTAGGCGAAAAAGTGTCGAAATTTCTGCTACTTAATTGTAACGGAAATTTCGAAAAGTTAAAAACAAAAAAAACATTTAAAACTTGCCTGAGCAGATTGGCCAAACAAATGGGCAAACACCTTAAAAAGTGCCCTAATAAAACAGCAGGCCTTTTCAATTGAGAAAAAGCCTTTTTGTTTGTGGGATCAGCTGGGATCGAACCAGCGACAAAAGGATCTAAGTCCCTAAATCTATAGTCATTCTACAAATTCAATATAAAGTATACATCTTCTTGTACGAATAGTGAATTGTTTAACTACCAATTAAATATTATTATATTGTCGTGCCGAATATTGTTTTAATAGAGCCATATGAGCAATCACAATTTCAAGCACCAAAAATTTTTCGATTTTAAACCACATCCATTCGATGTCGGTAACCCTTTTGGCAAATGGCAGGGGTATGAAGACAACCATTTTATTCGCAAATTATTGAAGCTGAACATAGACCAGTACGTCGCCTATTATCATCATCACGCAGATGACTATGTAAATAAAGGAAAAGGTAAGCCTGAACAATTCTTTAAAATTGTCTGGAGTCTAATTCATATCTGGATTGATATTTTAATACGCAAAGATCCTCTTGGCAGTGACCACCCTCTCGATGTCATTAAAATTAATAAGCTTAACGCTTTTAAAGAGTTCATGATTAGCATAGACCAATGGAACTCCAGACCCGCCGACATTGTAAACGCCGAGATGGAAAAGCTCATCTTAACACAGCGAGAGCATATTAAGACATTAGAAGAACGTCTGGCAAGATTGAACGAGTTTGAGGCCGCGCAAAAAGTGTGGATCGAAGAAGGCTATCTGCCGACATTCATTCACCTGTTTCTACAGATCAGAGACCTAACCGTTAAAGGTTCTCGTAAGCTTTTGAAGAGTGACCACAAAAGCCCCTATTACAAAATGATCAGTAAGTATTTTTCGGATGGTGGCAGCCCTGTCAAAACCGAGACCGTAAAGAATTATTTCTCGCCTGAAGCCGGAACAGGTAAGATGAAGACTGAGGTACCGCCCGAGAAGCAATTATTTAAGATTGTTCCCAACGACATCCCTTCAACACCAGTTAAGAAGGCTTAACTAAGTCCAGCATTAGTTTGCCCCCCTCCTATTCGCCTTCTAAACATGACCATCCTGAACCGATGGGCATTGCTCTCTGCATCTACCACGCTACTTTCGCCGATGTTAAATCACAAAAACGGAGGAAAAGATGCAGATCGAATTTATCACCAAAGAAGACTTAAAGCAATTTAAAACAGAGCTGGTAGCGGAACTACAACAAGCCCTAAGCGGCAAAGTGAAAACAGCCGGTAAAGAATGGTTAAAGAGCCATGAGGTTCGCAGCTTATTAGGTATCTCGCCAGGAACATTACAGAATCTCAGAATCAATGGAACCCTGCCATACACCAAGATTGGTGGCATGCTTTACTACCGCTATCAGGACATTACAAAGCTGCTCGAGAAAGGGGATCACCGGTGAAAAATAAACCAACAGTAGAGAGCTATCTGAAGCAAATCCAGCAAGTCGGAGATTTTAATCCCTACCAGATCAGCTTATATACAGCCATGCTTTCCTGCTGGCAAGAACAGGCCTATCATATGCCATTTAGGGTTACGCGGAAAAGGCTAATGACCTTATCCGGTATACGGTCAATTGCTACTTATCACGATTGTTTGCGGGTATTGGTTAACCGTAGGTTCGTACTATACGAACCATCTTATAGTAAGCGAACGGCAAGTCAAATAACCTTGCAGATCCTGTAAGGCCACTTTGATGGCGACCAATTGTAAGCTTAGGCTTGCAAAACAGGCTGAGGCGCAAGGCGCCTCAGCAGCGGAACAACTATGGATTAAGATAGGAAGCAAGTTTGTGTTTTTGGTACCCAAAAACTCCGTTGCAGCCTACGGCTGAACGGCAAACTTGCTTTTTGCTCCCGTTGGTTGCAAAAAGGGAAAACAGATTTTGGATTTTTTAATGCCATTAAAATAATGATGGAAGCAACAACAAAAGAACAGAACAAGTCGGTGGTAGGCAGCCCGAAACATAAAGGCGGCAGGCCAAAAATAACGATCAGACGTGAGCTGCATATCAAGGTGAGGTTAACCGCCACCGAGCATTTTATGATTGCGGCAAGGGCTAAAAATGCAGGTATGAAAATCAGCGATTGGTTCAGGGCGGCAGCGAAAGCCGCCAAAGTACTGGCACGCTTAAAGCCGGAGGATTTACAAATCATGCGGATGCTTGCAGGGTTAGCCAACAACCTGAACCAACTCACAAAGTTGGCGCATCGGGAGGGTCTATTAACGGTTGCCCGTAAGTGCGATAGGGTTATGACCGAGATTGACCAGGCACTAAAATATTTTAACAGCGATGATAGGCAAGATACCTAAACCCGGCAAAAGCTTCGGCGGCTGTATTGAGTATAATGTTATGAAGAAAGAGGCTACCGTACTTTATGCCGATGGTGTACGCATCGATAAGATACCACACACAATAGCCGACTTTAACATGCAGCGCAAAATGAACCCCGGCTTAGGTCAAGCTGTTGGCCATATTTCATTAAGCTGGAGCCCGGAGGATAAGGATAAGTTAAACGATGAAAAAATGGTGAGCATTGCTAAAGAATACCTGCAAAAAATGAAAATACAGGACACGCAGGTCTTAATGGTGCGACATAAGGATAAAGAGCACCCACACGTCCATATCGTTTATAACCGGGTAAATAATGAGGGCAAGACTATACCGGATAACTTTCAGCATTATAAAAATATTAAGATCAGCAAAGAGCTAACCTTAAAGTATGGTATGCACATGGGGCAGGGCAAGGAAAAGGTTAATCGTCCGCAATTAAAAGGGATAGACAAGCTGAAATATGAATTATACGATACTATTAAAGAGGTTAGCCAAAGGGTTACCAGTATGACGGAACTTAAACAAGAACTGTTAAAGAGAGGCATCGGTATGCAGTTTAAATATAAAAGCGGCACGTTGGAAAAACAAGGTATAAGTTTTAGTAAGGGCGACTATAAGTTTAAAGGGTCAGAGATTGACCGTAGTTTAAGCTATGGCAGGTTAAGCAAACAAATCGAGCAACAGGCACAGCAGAAACTGGCCGAAGATCAACGCCCAACCTTAGCGCAGCAGCTTAGGGAAGTGATAAATAAGGAGCCGGTTAAAGAACAGTCCGGTCATCAGCCTTTACTTGACTTGTTTGACCACATTCCGGTTATTACACCTGAACCGGATGAGCCTTACCGCAGAAAAAAAAGAAAAGGTCAGGATAACGATCACGACCAAAGCCAGGGCGTAAGGTGGTAGTAAATAACAAAATCAATGAATAACAAAAATTATTAAAGACATGGAAACATACGAAGAAAATAACATGCAACAGGAAATCATAGATAGTATGGCTAAAAAGGTTACAGACCTTGAAAAAAGACAGTCCAAAATTGAGGAGCTTGGTTTAAACGCCTTACCATCAAAAGTTAAGGAACTTGAAACTACGGTAGCGGTAACAGCCGAAATGAAAACGTTGGAAAACACCCGACAATTGGACCGTTTTGAAAAACAATTGAATGGGTTTGATGAAAAGATAAATGCTATACCTAAAGAAATACCCATTAAGTATAATGTTCAGTTTGATACTAAATCAAAGTTTGTCATCAGGACAATTTTAGGATTAAGGCTTGCCACTGCCCTTATGCTTGCCATCACGATAAGTTTGTGGATTGAAAACAGCCGCAGGGCTGATGAAATAAATAAATTCCTTATTGTAAGGGGCTTTTACCCTGATGTGGCGAAAGTGGTTGATAGCGTTTATGTTACTGATTCTGATAGCTTGATTAAAAAGGCGCAGGCAAATATAGATGAACAACAAAGGATGTCAGAAGCAGCATTTGAAGCGAAACAGGCCGCCGAACAAAGCAAGCAGGCCAATGATAAACTTCAAAAATTAAAAAAAGTAAGGAGCAGGTGAAAAGCAACACTAAGTAAGGCGGAGTATCTATTAGAAATAGTACACAAACCTAACAGACCCAAAGCCGATTGAAAAGCACTTATTATACAAATAAGTTGAGCAAATTTTATTTAGGAATATTTTCTAAATAAAATTTGCTTTTGTAAAATAAACTGTACATTTGGTAAATTAAACTTTACAAAAAATGAAAGCAATTTATTTATTTCCGCATCAAAGCCGAATAATCGGATACGTTTGTATTTTATCGTACGTACCAGTGATGGTACTGAAAAAAATACTTCACAATGGTTATAATAATCAAGACCCGGTTTCTAAATTAGCAGATGCTGCGGGACTGCTTAATAGTGAACATATATTCACTGCAATTGCAACCATTCTGATAATAACTGGTCTCCTTTTTATTGCTTTTTCAAAAGAAAAAATTGAAGATGAGCAAATCTTAAAACTTAGATTAGATTCGCTACAGTGGGCAATATATTTAAACTATTTTATCCTGATCATCACTGTTGCATTTGTTAGTAACAACTTATTAAGAGATGTCATTGTTCTAAATATCTGGACACCATTAGTTTTCTTCATAATACGATTTAGATGGATGATTTTTAAACTGAACAAATCATTAAAAGAAGATTTAGCATGAAAAACATTATTCGGATTGAACGAGCCATTATGAATATTACTCAGGCTGAACTTGCGGCTTTAATTGGAGTTTCAAGACAAACAATTAACACAATTGAAAGTAATAAATATGTACCATCTACAATTTTGGCCTTGAAGATCGGTCGTGTCTTTAATAAATCGATTGAGAAAATCTTTATTTTAGAAGAAAACGATTAAAATGAACCGTAGATGGTATGAGAATATTTTTCAACTATTATAAAATAGTTCAGAGCGTGAACCTTCCAATTTCTTTTTTATTTGGCTATATATACGGATTGGCAGCATTTGTAATTTCTTTTACAACCTTAGGACTATTTTTATCAGTTTTCTATTTTGATCTATATTATAAAAATAGTTACTACTTCTATTTTAATAGAGGGTTCTCTAAGTCTAAATTAATTGGCATATCATTTATAGTTAACGTTTTGATTGCTGCAATATTAATAGCTATCAACAAATCAGGACATAAATGAACAATGTACTTGAAGTTGATAGCGTTATACTTTCTTTCAATAACAGAAGTATACTAACAGATTGCTATCTTAGATGTGAAACCGGGGATGTTATAGGTATATTAGGCAGAAATGGATGTGGCAAATCCTCACTTTTAAAAATAATCTTCGGATCTCTCGATTCGCAGTATAAAAATATCACAGTTAATCATAAACGATTTATCAAACCTTTTGAAAAAGGTAATCTTATAGCCTATTTACCTCAACATGACTTCCTTCCTAAAAATATTTCTTTAAAGAAGATTATCAATATTTTTATTCCTGGCGAAACAGAGAAAAACAACATTTTTAAAGACCCAAGACTTAGCACTCATTTTAATAAGCATATAATTGAATTATCCGGTGGTGAATTAAGATACTTTGAAATTTTGTTATTGGTTAATTTGAACGTAAAATTTATTTTACTTGACGAGCCATTCTCTAAAGTTGAACCCTTATATAAAGATGTTATCCTCGATTTAATAAGACGGCATCAATCAACCAAAGGATTTATTATCACCGATCATGATTACACAAATATAATACTGGCAAGTGATAAAATAATTTTGATAAACAATGGCGCTTGCAAGCCTATAAAGGCATTAATAGAATTAGAACAATGGAATTATGTTCCAGCAGGCACTTTTAAAGAATAATAGGCGAAATAGTTATTCGTTTCTTACTCAGTCGTCATACATAAGCAATACTAAATAAGTTACACTCATAACTGATTTATATTTGGTCGCCTCTATAATATTACTTTCCAATTCACCAGTATAGCAAAGATAGCCACCGCCGGTATAAAAGTAAAGGCTACACGAAGCGGGCAGTTGTGTTTTGTTTTTTAGCGGCTTGCCCGGCCTTGACATTTTACCCGGCTCCCGCTGTTTGTTGCTTAACTGGTGAAAATGGAATAGTGTGTTTATTAATCAATCGGCATACTGGCAAATTATCAGAGCATGGGCCGAAATAACAAGTGGCGCATTCAGCATTAAAATGCTTATTCAGATAATAAAACTAATCCAAATTATTGTTGCATCTCTTATTACAGATAGTTAAATTTGTATCAATCGCTGTTAGACAATATGTGAGTAAAACAGTGAGTAGTTCTAAAAAGTCTCTATCAACTTATTGATATATAGTTATTTGCGGAAAGGAATAATCGTCCTGCCATCCCGAGTTGTACGAGTCATTGAAAAATCTTATAACCTATTAATTTTACTAAAAATTCGGTTCAAATTCTTTATATTTGAGTAATAAGATTTGCAATCAATCTGTATTTAAAACTGGTGAGTATTTCGGTGAGTAAGAAATAAACCCATTATAATATATTGAAAATTAGCAGGTTATAGGGGACAGACAAATCCCTAACTCTCCGCTGTAAGGGATAATTGAAAAATTATCCCTTTTTTCGTAAATAAGATATCCTTCATTGTCAGCAAATTACGGGTGAACAACGGCAGCATTGTGACGCCTGATATCGAACTACCTCCGCTAAATCCAGGCTTCGAAGTACGGGGAAGACACTGAACCAGCGGCATTAATGATTGGCAGGCGGTTGCTTTCAGCAATTTAGCGATATATCCTTTGCTATGAAAAGGTAATCAAATAAAACTGCAAAAAGTCGCTTTCGCGGAAAGGCCTTACAGGGCAACACCGGGAATATGATGCGGCAACAACCCCATTGGCTAGTATTATACGCTCTTATAAAAATCAAATACCTTTAAATAAAAAAGCCATCAATTATTGATGGCTGTGCGAACATATATTGAACTTTTTGCAAAGTGTTTTCTTAAAGACCGGCTACTTGCTCTGCTCTTGCAAAACCATCGAAGCTAACTTTACGGCTTAAGTTGGTTGCTACAAAGTTGGTGCTGTTTACGGTGGCAGATTGATTGTATTTTAAGTTACAATCGCTAACGGTACCTGTTAGGTTTGCAGTGGCCTGGTCGTTTACGTTAATGTTGGCGGCAAATGCTTCCAGGTTAAGGTTGGCGGCTGCATGGTTGTAAAGATTTACTTCCAGGCTAATACCACCTAATTTACCGAATGATTTTACTGATGCATTATCGTAAGCGCTGATGCTTTGTAATTCTGCTGCGGTTACCCAAACTACCAGTTTTTCGTTTTTGTATGATGAGATGCGCAATACACCATTTTGGTTTTGTACCAAAGCGCTTTCGCTGTAATACTTGTCATATA
>Ga0116227_10000783_pt1 | contig 65834 bp, 49 predicted proteins | sample S1TSphgellanicum_FD_89693 | JGI IMG/M metagenome (GOLD analysis project Ga0116227, IMG submission 89693) | Host-associated microbial communities from peat moss isolated from Minnesota, USA - S1T2_Fb - Sphagnum magellanicum MG | ecosystem: Host-associated > Plants > Peat moss > Unclassified...
AAAAAAAAAAAGTACAATGGTCAGCAGCAAAAAGAAATAGACTGTCATGAACCCCATCCGGCGCCAAATGAAAAAACGCAACCCATCCAGTGGACAAAACGGCCAACTGGTGCATTGGTGGCTGCTAATTCACTCTGGCCGTGAAAATATATGTAGCAACAGTGGAGGCGCTCAGGAAAGAGGGGACGAAACTCAGATTACCGCCAAAATTGGTGAAAAAACTAGTTCGGGTTCCAGTTATTTCGTTTTGTAAAATTTCATTCCCAGTTAGGCGTTTGATGCCCTATTATGCTCGAAACTGGCCGTTCTCGCCCCCTAATCGCCTCACTTTACAGATAACGTTAATCAGTGGGTGCCCAAATTTTGAAAATGGGTGCTTACTTTACACAACTTTTCCCTATGTATTTCAGATAGGTGTGAGATGGGAATCAAAGGTGTTCCCATTGGTGTTCAAATTGAGTTTAACCTTGTAATATAACTTTATTAGAACAGCTCAATGAGTAGTACCCTGCACAATACTTTTATGAAGTACAATCAAGTGTTATGCCGATCAATTTGGTGTAATGATTTGCCTTTGGGCCATGATATGTGCATAAAATCCAATGGATACTGGAGCCTGCTAAAGCCATTACACAATATAATATAGCACTATTGATTAGTCAAATAAAATGATTGGCCCATTTGATTTTATTTAAGTAATCTCCTGCTTTTTACTGTTTCAATTTTCATATTTATTGGTTGGGGTTGAAAAAAAAGTATGCCAACCATCTTGAATGTGAGAAACATTGTTGGAGGTCCAAATAAAGGCTATAAGTGTAGCTGCTATCACATGCACTCCAACATTAAAATAAAATTTTTATGCCTCAACAACACCTGCTCTCATGTCTATAGAAATCCAAAAGTCCAGGGATCTAATGGACAAAGCTGTCTTGCTATTTTACTACTTTCTTTGCTTGAAAGAAAACATCCATGCCCGGCTAGTGCACAATTCCAATTGGTCGCATAAGAGTTCTGCATCCTGTTGAAAGCAGTTCAGGACCGACTTACTTTTTACTTGTTTATATCAACAAAGGAATGCATTTACTTTGAAAGCCATTATGGAAGTGCATTTCTCTTCTACATTTCTTTGGCTTTGAAGAAGAAGAAGCAGAAAAGTACTTTGGAGTTGGGGAGTGCAAAGGACATCCTCACAAAATTCAAAGAAACAGGCAATGAATGGTTCATGAGGAGTAACAAAGAAAGAAAGAAAAAACACATCAAGTTGCATTATGAGTGGACTCTGGCAAAGCATTTAAACAACATTACAATTGCCACAACATGTACAATAAACAATTGGGAACTTTCATGCAATTGTCACAAAGAGACCGAGGCCATCGGCAGGTGACCAAAATAGATCCCAACCATCCATGAGTGACTGGGATTTGATCTCAGCTGTCCATGGCTGATCAGATTTGATCAAGGCAAAATACCAAACTTAATCTTTATTGAGATTGAAGCCTAGCCTTTGGAGGAGTTGAGTCCAGAGGTACCTTTCTTGCTGCTGTTTCTTTGGGTTGTTGATTACACTTACACTTTTTTTTAATTTTTTATGGTGTGAACTTGGAAGGTATCTATCTATTTATTTTATTATTTATTTATTCATGTACATCTAAAATTATCACAAGTCAAACAAGGAACAAGCAAAGTTCAAAGGAGCATATATATTCCCTCCTCAGATTCAACATATGAAAGCTCTAAGGCTCTGACTTCCAGTACTTCTTCACCTCCATTTTTGTTAGTGGTATGAAACAATTTACCTTACACTACATTTGAAGTGGCTAGAAAGGTGCTTCTTACAGAGCCAGCCATAGAAATTCCTTTTTACAAATTTTTCTAGTGTTTTGCAAGGGTGGGTTCTGGTTCTATGGTGCATTCACACTTGATGTTAAGTCACTGTTAATCTAGGTGGCATCCTAGGTGGCACCCGATGTTAAATGGGCATACCTCAATGTTAAGTGAATGTTAGCTTAACATAAAATTTTCATGGCAACTAGGTTTAAGTCCTAAATGGCTAGCATGGTGGTAGGGGACTTAACCTTAGAGTTCCTACACCAAGTGTGAATGCACCTTTAGTTTGTCTTTTACTTCTTACTTCTGACCCATGTGTCGGGGCTGCACAACACCTTCCAGGGAAGATCCCCAGTGAGTGGGGATAATTCCTTAAGGAGTTTTGTGTAAGGCTGTTGTGGACTCCAGTGTGAGGCGGGTATTTGATTCATTGAAATACCTCTGGGTTTGGGGGGGGAGGAAATAAAAATAAAAACCAGAATAAAAGAACCGCTGGTTCTGAGTATTTGAAATAATAGATTCCAGGAACCACTGGTTTCAAGTATTTCAAAAACTTGGAAGAACCATTAGGATTCATGAAAGAACTCTTGGCACAGACTCAACAGCTTTTCTAGGCAATTAAATGACTTTTTTATGAAATAAATTGAGAACCATGGTTATATACAGCAGCTGCATATTTGAGTTTTTTTTATAAGCATTATGATCAACTTTATAGAATGATACCCGGAGGAGGGTTGGTGCAATTCAGAAATGCACCATTTTTTTTTTTGTGGTAAACTAAGTATCATCGTGTTTTGACCTCCTTTTTCTAGGGCGCCTCTACCGCTGCTACATATATTTTCAGAAGATTTTCTCTGCTTGTACCTGTATAACTACTATAATTACCTCGAACCTTGTGCATTACATGCCAAGTTTCAGCATTTCACACCCAGATTTAATAAAATTTCCTTACTTTACAGACCTGACCTCAGTCAAAAGAGGGTTTAGGGAGTGAAAAGAGGCCCCCAAAGACAGGGTAAAGACAGGGTGACTTTAAGGAAAACTCTAATACTCATACATACAAAGACAGATTCATCTGCTTTTTCAGGGCATGAAATCAATCTTCTTTCTGTGTGGACCCCTCATGACTGGACACAGGTTTACAGAAGCTGTTATCTGGGAGATTGTTCTCTGGATGGGTGGAATCATACTTTATTCCGAGCAGGAGAATCTAAAGCACTGGACAATAATTGAGTTGGGCCAAGGCTTGTCAATGAATATATCTATGTAAGTTAGCATCTATGTGTACCAGGTTTCTTGACAATCCTTTTTGGTCATTGGATTCAGATATTGTCAAGAAAACAAGGACACACAGTTGGATCAGCACAAAAGCTTATTTAAGGATCCTCGGAAGGAAGAAAGGAAGGCGGTGAGAGCTATGCAAGATGGGTCCATGCTTTTTTGATATGGAGGAATAGAGTGGTGGTAATTCAAAGTCTAATTGGGTAAGGGAAATCTAAACCTTTAACCTTACTTTCGACCCTTGGAAAACATGATGGTTTTTTTCCTTCTTTGGTGGGACTCACCCGCTCTCTTTGTGGTTTTGGAAGAGCGAGAAATGATTAAAAACTGAAAATACTTTTAGAAACAAAATACATTGAAAGAAATCGGGTGACCAAAGTTCTGGATATTAAGTTCTAGTGATATTAATCAAATATATGTTGTCAAATGTGAGGGAGTATGGGATGCCATGGGATTTCAGGGTTGAAACTAGAAACCAATTTGACTTCATATCCTATTCACCTCTCCTATTGACTAGATGAGGTGCCTATGAAGTTTTTTACATTTTTTTTGCAACAAGCCAAAATAGGAGTATACAGTTTCTCCCCTGTGGCCGACCTATATAGGTGAAAGGACAACAACATTTGCTTTGCATATGGGATAAAAGTGAGGTGCTATGGAAAACATGTCGAGGAACTCATTGGGAACAAGGGAAAAATGAATAAAAAAGCCTTCCCTTGATCCGCCCTCCCCCCCCAATCTTTAAAGGCAAAAAAACAATGCAACTTGAGTGCATGCTTGGACCTTCCCATTAGCTGCATGGAATTTCTCTTCCCAAATGAGTTTGTCTGGCCTGGGCTATTAATACCCCTTGCAAAGAACACCCTACCTATAGACTTCATCTTGTCTTAGGATAAGGCCCCACACACTTTGTAAGCCTTATGAAGAAATGATGAACCAATGGAGAAGTAGCTTTTTTGTAAAGAGGAGAGAGAGAGAGAGAGAGAGAGAGAGTGTGTGTGTGTGTGTGTGTGTGTGTGTTTCTTTCATAATTACAAGTGTGTCCTACCGATGATGAATGTATCCCAATTTTCAAACTCCAGAGCTTGTTTCCATAATAGAAGCAACTCACAAGGTGTTGTCCATCACATTAAATAAATTATAATCTACAAAAAGCCTACAGGCCCCACTCCAATGTTAATAAGTTTCTAGTTTCTACTGCTTGTTGTAGTACACTTGTGGCTTGTTTGCTTTTGTTTCTTCTTTGGGTTGTGTCTATTTGTGTTCTCATTTGCCTTGTAATTTTGATGGATGGGTTCTCATCCTTGATTTTTATTCACAGGTTTTTCTTCTTACTTGTGGCATAATAGATGAAGCACAAATGAAAATATTACAAATCATTGGCCCAATGATACCGTGCATTGCCACCTTCTATTCACTAGTAGTAATAGGTTCCTAATGGAAGGAAGGAAGGTCGGTTGTTAATTAATTGTGTGTAACTGGTGAAATAGGTAATAGCCAATCAGAGCATCAAGATTCTCATTACCTTCAGTTATGCCACCTTGGGTGAACCCACACCCACACTTGTACCATGGTAAAAGCCCCTCCCCACCTCCTTCCAAATTTCATCTAAATTGCTTTTTATTACTTTACCCTAGGGTCAGTTTTTTCATTAAATAATCTTTAAAATATTGAAAATGATATTCTCGTGACAATCTGAACCCCAGTTGTGGAAAACCATCATAATTAGTACAGGCTACAATCTGAATAATTTCACTCCTCATATAATAATATCATAGTCTAAGATGATGGGGGGGGGGAAAAAAGAAATCAAAGTTTTAAAAATGAAATTATGTTTTGGAAAAAAAAAAATGTTTTGCCAATGTGGAAGCTGACCCTAGGGTATTAGAAATACCTTGTGTATTTAGATTAAATCAGAGTCTCTGAGTCCAAATCCAACATTTCTTGGGTTTAATTTGGTCACTAAGTTGCCTCACTCTAGAAGGTGAAGGCACTCTAGAAGGTGAAGGTTAGTAGTGTGGGCGGTGGTGCACCCGGGCCCAGTTATGCCACCTTGGGTGAACCTTTTACTTCACTCACCAAGGGTAATTGCTTGTAACTTGCCAAACCCCAAGTTCAGAAAGGCCTCCCAAATTCAAAAATTTCCCCTACCCCCCCCCCACTTCATCTTTGACTTTTTTTTTCATCAGTGGTCACATTAGACACGCACTTGCATTTTCATCCAAGTTCAGCTTTTATTCAAATTCTATAAACCGAGTATATTCTATTTTCATGTAGTGCATGCCTTTACACTGCTTTCCACAACCCCATGCACTTCCTTCCGACACGATCTATCATTGCCTTTCGAATCTTGCATCCTGATTTTGAGGTTTCAAATTGTGTGCTCCACCTTGCTCAAAGAGTTGGAACTTTTTCTTTATTGTTTTTAAGTAACATTCAGTCCCATGCGTCATCTTAGGGTTCTTTTAGTACCATGGAATGGGTTTTTTACCATCTACAAGATTGATTCAATGTAGGGGATCATGAAACACCCCTACAAAGTTTGCAACTTTCACTAAGTGAGTGATGTTTTGCATGGTTGTGCAATGCATGATCTCCATTATCACACTTGTTGTCTTGCAATTGTTTATTAGTTTTCAACCCACAACCATGCAAGAGACAAGTACCTACCAATAGCCTAGTTCCATCCTTTGGATTATTGTGGCATTCTAATTGATTTGTACTTATAATGTTTAATTCTATTCAAACCTTGTGACAAATCCATTCCGATGTCATGCATGATGTTGCATTGACACCCACAAAGTTCATAAAGGTGTTTACCATGATGCTTTCCACAACACTTTAATTACATTTTCGTATTGCTCATGGTTGTTTCCACCCAAGGATCTCTCATAGGTTGGGATTATTTGTCTTGTGCCACAAGTGATATTCCAATGGTGTGAAACCACATTGTTACAAGGGAAGTCCAATATTGTCTCCTAGCCATTCCTTTTGTCTTCCACTTTTCATTTTAGGACGGTGTGGCCACCAAAGAAATATTGTGAAACTATTGTCCAATGACATGCATTCGTCGATTGCTTTTTGTTTAAACTAGGTAATATTGCAAGTCTTTGAAACAAATGCTTAAAAATTTGTATCTACATGTTTTAAATAGGTTATAGATTTTGTATCTACAAGAGATTGACCCACACCAAGGTATGTGAGCTTATCCAAAATGGTGTGGAAGTTTTTTCCCATCCCCATCATAAGTCTAGGATAATGTAGAGTGAGGATAAGTAAATGTAACCACATTGACTAATTATTGTGATCAATCAATCAAAATTGATTCTATTTACACACACACACACACACACACACATATCCTTTGAGTATTTATAGGTTTAAATTTAATTTCAAATGATTTAAATCATGAATTTCATCCAAATCATTGTGTTTATACATCTTGAAATACAAAATTGGGCCTTAATTATAAATATAGGGTCTATCAATTCAACTTTACAATAATGTAAATGGTCTCGACTAGGCTTTTCCCTAAGATGACAAACTTTTTTTGTGTTTTGCACCTTAACAAAGTATGGGAATGTTATTTACTTCTTTGGGATCCTCAATTTTACAATTTCTTTCTTTCTTGCAAGGAATCATGTCCATAGCAATTCATGTGTTTACAATTTGTGTTCAGATTAACCAATTTTTATGATTGCCATTTCAATTTAGCTTTATGACACATGGTAAAAATAACTTATAATCACATATTCTATTTCAAGATGGTTTTAAATTGTAAATGAGATTATAACTTGTTACTATTGTTGGTTTTGACAAAAATGAAGATGAAAACACTTAAGGAATATATAATGAATAAATAGAATTATTGAACTTACATTCATAAAGAGTAATGTTTTAAAAAAGGCTTGATTATTGTAATAATTGCATAGCTTTATGGGCTATTTCTAGTTATCAAACTATGTGCATAGGTAGATAAACTAATGAAGCTAATTTACAAGATATTTAAGGTTAGTCACATTGTGTTGCCAAACACAATGCTTTTTATCATTTTATTTGCACCCTTTAATTACGCATGTAGTTTCACATTCACTAAAAATAATAAATTGTCATGCTTTCATATCATCCAAAATTGGTGATGTTCAACAACAAATGAAAACGTAATTGTTTTTACAACTAATTATGTGGTCCACATGTGATTAAACAACATGTGATGTCTTGTTCAACTTAAATTATGAGTATGTATCATAGATTCAAATCTACATGTGTTATTTAAAAGCTATTGTAAACAAAGTGTCATGTTAATTGAAGTACTCTAAACACCCTAGATAACCCCTAAGTAACTCCTAAGTACTCTAAGTAACCTAGGCCTACCTTTAGGGAGCCCTTAGGTAATTTAAGTACCCCCTAGGTAGGTCCTTAAGTACCTTAATTATTCCAAACAACCTTTAGGTAGTCTAAGTAAACTAGACAAGCTTTTAGGTAGGCCCTAGGTACTCTAGTTAGTTTTAAAAACCACTAGGTAGTCCTTATGTAGCCTAGGTAACATAAATAATGTCTAGGAGCTTAAGTAGCCTTTAAGTAGCCTAAATAACCTAAAGGTAAGCCCCTAGGTAACATAAGAAACTTGTTTTTAACCCTTAAATAACATAACAACTTCTAAGTGGCCCTAGGTAACCTATTTAACTTAAAAACAACCCATGGGTAAGCTTTTAGATATTTTAAACAACCCCTAGGTAACATTTAGGTAGCTTAAGTAACCCCTAAGTGGTCCATGCATAGGCTCTTAGGTAGCTTAAATAATTGCTAAGTAACTTAAGTAGGCCCAAGGTAGCCTAAACAACCCTTAGGTAATGTAGGTAACCTAAGTAATCCTTAGGCAAGCCTTCAAAAATCCTTAAGTACCTTAGATAACCCCTAGGTGGCCTACATAGCTTAAGGTAAGTTGAGTAGGTCACTTAACTAGGTTATTAAAAACGTTGATTGAAATGCAATTCCATTTCATATTGCATAAAAAAGGTTGGTGCAATGTTAAAACACTTTGCCCCTCAATGTTGAGGTTAGGGATCAAATTTTTACTATTGTAATTTATCCACTTTAGTGTAGGCTAGGTAGTTTAGGTGTTTATTTTAGGCCAAGGTGTTAACCTCAGCCACTTAGGGTCCTTAGCCCATGGTTTTGTCCTAGGCACCCTAGGTCAACCTAGGTAATCAACATGGTGCCATTTGTTTAATTTGGAATTTGTCACATGTCAACATTTTAGTGAACAAAATAACTTAAGCATTCTTACATTTTAATTGTAACAATAGTTGCAAATGACCATGCCATGTAAACAATTGTGACTTCACACTTTATTGATAAAAACTAATTGTACATGATTACACCATGTAAAGTAGATGTCAATTTGGATGAAAAGTTGGTGTTAACCATTCCTTGATGTGATTGTTGTTTTTGATTAGGTGCCATGTAATGTCTATTGTGACTAAAATTTTATGTGACTTGTCCAAGAAAACCAAAGAAAATCCCATCACATGTGACCTTTATGACTAAAATTGATTTAACAATCAATTATTAATACACAAATTCCTTGTGAGGCCTTGTAAAATGTATGCGACACACACTATGCTAGAAATGCCACTATGATTGGTCCTTATTAACTACACTAATCACTTATGCCATTTGTAGTTGATTTGAACTTGTCATTTATACCATTTTTAGTTACTTATCAACTTGTAGTCATATAGGAGTAGTCATAAAATAACATTTTTGACATAGTGACACATTAATTTGTTTAGTTGAAAAATCCCTAAGTGAAATATCCATATTGCAATTGAATAATATTTTGAAATGTTTGGACATGATCATGTTGAAACTCTTTCAAACCATATACCCATCACTCCACTTTTGGTTTGAAGTGTGCTTGACAAGGTGATGTGCATGTTTGTTGTTTCATAACTTTTGGATCAACGGAGCAAAAGTTATTGAAATGACTTTCATGCTTTGACATTAATTTTAATTTTAACTTTTTTCATAAGAACTCTAAAATTAACCCCACTTTAATTGAAATAATATTGGAATGGGTGATTTTACAAAAAGTCTAATATATTTGGACAATTGACACATGGCCTACTAGGTAATCATCATTAAATTGTAGTGTAAAGCAAGCTTTCTTATGCTTCTTGGACCAAGATTGTATATCTAGTAAGTGGTAGGGGACTTTAACTTGTTGTGAAACCATTTCACTAATATCATTAAAAGGTTTGATTTCAACAAACACCATTACCTTGGTCAAATTTTGGTTTATTGGGTTTGGCAAGTTCAACCTTGTTTCAAGTTTTATCAATAGTGGGTGTCAAACTTATGTTTATTTCAACAAGGATTAACATTAATGATATAAGTGAAAGTCAACATTAATTGTTAGGTGTACACATGGTTGGCCTATAATGTTTGTTGATGAAATTAGAGTTGATATAACAAACAACCTCAAGGAAATGATTTTTTTGGATTATCTTACTTTAAGGTCAATTTTATTATTAAACAAAATAATTCAACAAAAGTGTGAAAATATTAAATCGAGATGTTGAAAATTATCATAATTATCATCGGTTATGTTTTGAATAATTTCATTACTCATATGACAACATCATAGCAATTCATGGAAATAATTAATCATTATTATTTCTATGATTTATTAAATAATTTTTTTAAAAAATTCATTTTTATCAATGTGAAAATTAACCCTCGACTGTAATAACACTTGTTTCTTGGAGTGTCTTCTTACACTTTACCCCACATTACACCTTTTTGACATGTATCTATGAAAGAAAGTAATTTGTTTTGTAAATATGAGATCCACCAAACCGGGGCACTTTAGATTGTGTTCTTGGTATCTTTGGAAAGCTCTCAATGAGGAGGGATGCATCAACTTGGGTTTATGATGTTTGGACTTGTGGTGGAAAAGTTCTTGAATATTGAATGATTTTTCACTAAAAATTAAATTAATTCGTAATTAAAAACTGTGTTGAAATTTGGAAGTGTTCTTGGTGTTCTTGGAAAGCCCTTGGCGAGTCAAATATAATAGAGTTTATTTCACAATTTTCAAATCTAGTATGTGGAAGACGTTCTTTCTTGAGTGAATTTGGTTGTTGGAAATTCAAACAAATTGCAAAAATTGGGTTTGGAAGGAAAAATCAGTTGAGCCTTCAATTCATTCCAAGAAAAGGTGTCCTTGTATGCCAAACGATTTCACAGGATTTTGAATGAATTCATTGATTGTAGTGAATGGGGACTAGTGAAATAGCAGATAATTCACTAGTCTATTGAACAAGGACTAGTGAACTACACCCACATTTTGTGGCAGTGATTTAGAAAATTTCAATTATGAAGATTGTGAAAATATATTTTTTCATGGGGAGTTTGATATAATTCAGAACTCCAATTTGGTGGTAATTGAATTTGAATTCTTGGTGTTTTATGACAAATTCTAACAATGGGGTCAATTTCAAGTGCATCAAAAGAGAATCAAATTGAATAATTTTTTTGAATTATAGTAAAAAATCTTCAACAATTTTTTTATATTTTTATATTTTCATATTTGATTTAAGCTCTTGGTCAAATTGCAATTTCGAACTTAATTACATTCTTGGTCCTCAAATTTTTCATGTTGGGAAAATTTGTGTGTATCAAAATAGAATCAAATTGAATAAAAAATTTGAATTGTAGGAAAAAAATTGCAAATTTTTAAAATATTGAATTAATTTCATATTTAATTTAAGCTCTTGACTCAAATTACATTTTGAACTTAATTAAGTTTTGGTCCTCAAATTTTTCATGTTGCCAAAATTTGTGTGTATCAAAAGAGAATCAAATTGAATAATTTTTTGAATTACATTAAAAAATTTGCAACAAAATTTTTTATACTTATTTATTTCATATTTGACTTAAGCTATTGATTCAAATTGCTTTTTGAATTTAATTACATTCTTGGTTCTCAAATTTTTTGTGTTGCGAAAATTTGTGTGTATCAAAAGAGAATCAAATTGAATAAAAACTTTGAATTACATTAAAAAAATCTGCAACAAATTTTTTCATATTGATTTAGTTTCGTATTTGATTTAAGCTCTTGACTCAAATTGCATTATGAATTTAATTAAATTTTGGTTTTCAAATTTCTTGTGTTGCCAAAATTTGTGTGTATCAAAAGAGAATAAAATTGAATAAAAAATTTGAATTACATAAAAAAAATCTGTAACAATTTTTTTAATATTAATTTACTATCACATTTGATTTAAGCTCTTAACTCAAATTGCATTTTGAACTTAATTACATTTTTTAGTTTCAATTTTTTCATGTTGCCAAAATTTGGGTGTATCAAAAAAAAATCAAATTGAATAAAAACTTTGAATTACACAAAAAAATCTACAACAAAATTTCTTATATTGATTTACTGTCAAGTTTGATTTAAACTCTTGATTCAAATTGCATTTTGAACTTAATTACATTCTTGATCTTGAAATTTTTCATGTGTCCAAAATTTATGAAAAGCAAGAAAACAAATGTGCACATATATTTTGTCATTGAAATTCATATAATTTAGAATTCCAATTTGGTGGTAATTAAATCCAAATTCTAAGTGTTTCAAGACAAACCTTGCAAATGGGGCCAATTTCATGTGTATAAATGAGAATCAAACTAAATAAAAATTCAATTTTCAACTCCATTAGAAATTCTTCCAAGTGGTTTCCAACAAAAGTGCATGCCTTCCTTTTCTCTAACCAAAGAATAAATTAAGAAGGATTTTACCCTCTTGGAAACATTGTTGGGGTTTGAATTGAATGGTGTACTTATTTATTGAAACAACTTTTGTGAAGAAAAATTCCTTAAGCAAGAAAAAATGAAATGTTGAAACGATACATTTGACTATGGCTTTTGAAGCATCATCTATCTTCTTCAAGCTAGGAGGGAGGGAAGGAAGCTTTTCATCCATTATGTGTTTTTTCATTCCTAAACCTATTCTCTACACTTCAAGCCAAGAAGGAGGGAAAGGAGTGTCCTTGTTCCTTGCCATTATGTGTCTTTGATTCCTAAATCTATTCTTTGCACCTCAAGTTAGGAATGAGGAAGAGGAGTGTCCTTGCTCCTTGCCATTATGTGTTTTTGATCCCTAGACCTGTCTCTCGTGCTTCAAGTCAAAAGGGAACAAAGGTAGTTTATCTAATCCTTGCCATTGTATGTTTTAGACCCCAACCTATCTTTTTAAGCTAGGAGGGAAGGTTCAAGTGTTCTTGATACTTCCCATTTTGTGTTTATGATCCCAAAGTGTGGAATTCTTTCATTATAAACCATAACCATGCCTGCTAGACATCATGGTGGTGTTAGTTTATGTACTAAATGTGTAAGAGTAAAAGATTATGCCACTCGAACATGGCATATGGAAATTGATGAAGAGAGTGAACAAAGGTAGCAAACACAAGCAACTTATTAAACACCCCATGTAACAACTATTAGGGTTCATTTAACTTTCAAAATGATTCAATATGTATTATAAATGAAACATCAAAATGAATAGATATTTTCAAGAATGTTCACTGATCATTCGGGAGGAAGTTCCTATGCAACATCAACATTGTCCAAAGGCTATTGATCGTATATTACGTGATATACATCGTGATGATAGGCCATTTGGAAGACTCACCATAGTTTTTGGAGGAGACTTTCATAAAAATTTCGCTATTATTGTTAAAGGATCTAAAGGACAAATTATAGCATCCTCTTTTCAAAGGTCATCATTGTGGCACAATTTTGAAGTTGCAACAAAACATGTGTTTACTTGGAGCTTCATTAGAAAATCAACAATTTGCGAATTGGTTACTTGAAGTTGGGAGTGGCCATGTTACATTGATCGATTTGATAATGGAAACATTCCTTTTCCTCGACCAATGGTACATAGTTCAGATTTAATATCATTCATACAAATAATGTATAATGATATTAAAAAACTCACACTCTAATGAATATTTTAAAAATCATATCATCTTATTTACTCAAAATGATACTATCCATAGTATCAACAATGGCATCATTGACATTTTTCTTAGAGTTCATTGAACATTGTTAAGTGTAGATGTTGCCTTTCTTGAAGTAGGTGCAGACAACCATGATTTGTATCCTATTGAATATTTTTAAAACTTGCAATGATTACCACCATTGAAGTTGCATTTTTACGTTGGATGTCCCATCATGTTGCTTTGCAATATTGCTCCAAAACCTGAACTTTGCAATGGTTCATGATTCATATTGACGTGACTAAAATGGTCATGTCATTGAGGCACACATTTTAACTGGTGCACGTGCTAGAGAAACAACTTTTGTCCTTAGAATTAGGTAACAACCAACCGCACTATAAATATCTTTCAAATTTTTTCGAAGGCAATTTTCTGTGAAGGTTGTTTTTGCTATGATAATTAACAAATCACAAGGACATTTTTTAAAATATGTGAGTTTAGAAATCTGAACACCCCTATTATCTCATGGCCAATTGTATGTTGCACTTTCTAGGACCACATCAGTTAATTCATTGAAAATATTTCTTCCTAAACAAAATTTACAAAAACGATGAACATTATTTATTTTGAAGTATTAATATCAACTTTTTATCCCCAAAATTTATTTACAATGTTGTTCTACCTTACTTATTTGATTCATGTAAATGCATGGTTTTTACAAAGCAACAAATTTTTTTATTGAAATTTATTGCCCCCACTTTGGCTACACTGCCATCACCCAAACAAGCATTTGATCTTTTGATGCACTCTTTGTGACATTGGAAAGCTCAAGCAAATGACTATGAGAGGAAAAACTTGGCTAAAGTGTCCCAAATGTGGGCATTTGTGTGAACTTTCAGATTTTGGTTCTTTTAAAAAAAATTGTCCTTCAAGTTTTGGGACTATTGTATGTTGTTCCTTTGCTTTGGCTAAAATAAACCATGGAACAAATGGTAGAGGGCATGTGGTGTCAATACGCTGAAAAGTGCGTTGCGAATATATGTGAATTGTGTTGTTGATGAAAATGTAATATCATGAATTGGGGTGGAATTAAGGTTAGGGTTGAAAGTTTGGCAGTGGCTGAAATTCTAAACAATTTGTACTAAAATGGTTGAATGTGTTCACACTTGGGCCCTCAATTTTTTCACATTGTCAAATTAAAAACATTTCAATTCTAAAAATGTGAAAACTAAGGAATGTGTTCCCACTTGGGCCAACGACACAGATTACACTTGTAAGCAATAAAATAAGCAGTTGATGTGAAGAAAGGGCAGCAAAATTAAATGGAGAAAATGATCTGTTCTCATTGGTTCCTTTCAAGTTAAGGTTGATGATAATAAGCAATGAGTTCAAAGACATAAGAAGCAAAAGTTTGACACGCACTAGCCTATTCATCACAGGCCATTCCTTTTATGTGTTTTGGCTCATCTTGGCTGAACAAGTTTTTCCCTTTCCTTAGAATAACTTGAGATAAGCTCATGATTTTGTTTCCACTGTTAATAGCCTACATGCTATAATTTGTTTCAGTTGAACTGGTTGAACCTTGGCTAACAAAGGCCCAGCTCACAGCACATTATTTAAGCCCATCAAACTTTGTGCAGGGCTGCCCCGCATGGGGTGATCCAGTGCCCATGGGTACCTATGCTGGTACAAAGCCCTAGGGTGGGAGCCTAGGATGAGGCTTGGGCCCCGCATTTTGCGAATGTCCCTCACCCATGGGCTTTACATATAGAAAAGCACAAGGCAAAAAATTTATCATTAACCAAACCTATGTAGATCATGAGGTGTATGTATCAATGGGAGGGTTCTTATGCCTACTCCTCAATAATGGGAGGGTTCTTACACCTACTTAAAGTAGGCATAACTTCCCTCCCACCCTTGAGGAATAGGCATAATATCACTCCCAATTTCTAGGAGGGAAAGTCATGAATATAAGGTGCCTTCTACATACACTACAAATTTTCTCGGAGTGCTTTACCATTATAAAAAAAAAAAGAAAAAAAAAAACAGCCACCAACCACAACTTTTTAAATACCATCAATGTCCAGCCCAGTTGGGTACAACCAAGGAGGGTCCACTTAGAAGCCTCACTCAATGATGTGAACTTACGAGTGTAGGTGCTGTTTGACCTTTCTTCATCTCCGATTTTCAGAGTCAATCCAACCACTGAATAAGGTAGGCTTAAAATGTGTTCATCTGATTACATATTTGGTACTGTGTGTGGTTGGCCATATAGCAGATACTAGATGGTGTGTTCTCCCTCCCAATTTGCCGGGTCAATTGGATCACCCGATAAGTTAGCATTGCGACTTATAGCAGACAATGTGGGCGTTTTGTTAGGATGGCAACCACAATTGGTCACCAGATCCACCGACCTCTGAAATGAAGTTAGTAATGTTTACTCCAGACCATGTCCATTTTCCTCACATTTTAATCCTCTTAATTTGTCACCCCCATGTTCTTTGTCTTGGAGTAACGACTAAGGTGTAGTAACCGACTAAGGTAACCGGAGGGGCCAAGGAGTGGGGTGTTCCTAAAATAAGGCCCAGCTGAAGCTGAAGACACAGCTATGAAATATTAAAAGGGCCGTACTGGAAGTGCAATTTCAGATTGGACCTTAGGATAGTTTTGTTTGGCGCATGGTTCAACCTTAGAACGTGTTTAAAAATATATTCATCTTATCATATGAATATAATGGAAAAGTGCCTCAAAGATCAAGTATTGTATACACTTCAAGACATAATGAGGTGGGTCTAAAGTTAGGTTCTTTTAACAATTTGGCTTAGACTTATAATCTTTTTTAAGACTTTGGCTTACGGTTTTAAAAGCTTGAGCTTTGGTTGAAATTTTGACCTAAGCTTAAAATTTTTTTAGGTCTAAGGATAAAATCTATTTGGACCTAAGGATTAGAATCTGTTTAGGCCTAGGGTTTTTAAAAAATTATTATTTTGTCTTAAGGTTTAAAAACAATTACCATTTTCGCTTGGGGTTAGTATTGTTTTAGCACGTGGGCCTAGCACTCATAATTGTTTTAAGACTTTGGCTTATGTTTTAAATATTTTAAGAACTTTGATCTTTGGTTTAAATTTGACTTCAGGTTAATTATTTTAAAAATAATTTAACCTATAGTTAAAAAAATTATCAATACTTTGGATTAGGATGAAAATGTTTTTAATGTTTAAGCCTAAGGTTAGAATCTTTTTAACATTTAAGCTTAAGGTTATATTTTTTTAATAATTTGGTTTAAGTTTAGAATCCTTTAGGCCTAAAGGTTAAAATCTAGTCTGGCCTAAGGATTAGAATCTTTTTATTGTTTTGACCTAGGATTTTAAAAAAATTGGCACTGAGGCTTACAATTAGGTTTAAAATTGGGCATTCTAAAAAATTCCTGAAAAACATTTCTCAAAATGCTTGAAAAATATTCATTAGTTTGAGAATCTTTATTCTGCCCTATATATTTTGGGCAGATTACATATTTTTTTAAAAATTGCTGAAAAATTTGGGAATTCAACAAATCCTATGCTCGGAAATATTCATGAGATTTTTTTCCTAAGATGCTTGAAAAAATTTCAGGCAATTTTGGAAATTTTAGCTTGCTTGGGAAAGTTATAAATGTTGATTTTTTTTCATTTCTGCCCGAAATAATTGGGCACTCTGAAAAATCTCGAAGCTTGAACTTTATTGGCATTTTGGGAATTCTCATTCTGCTCAATAATAACCAGCACCTTATAAATGTTGAACGTAGTTTTCATTTCTGCCCAAATTTTTGGGGCATTCTGAAAATATCTTCATGCTTTAGAAATTTTGGGCAGTTTGAGAATTTTTTTTGTCCAATAATTTCGAGCAGATTATGAAGGTGAAATTTTTTTTTTGGTCACTGCCCACCATCCCAGGTGCTCTCTCACATGAAAGTCAGTTTGTTGGGTAGACCAACATTAGGACAAATTTCTTGGCACCCTTTAAGACAAATGTTTCACACCCCTAGGACAAATGTCATGCATTCCCAAAACAAATGTCCCTCGCCCTTAAGATAAATGTCCTACACCATTAAGACAATTGTCCTATACCCTTAAGACAATGACCTCGACTCAAATTGTAATAGCCCCAAGCCATTGGACGAAGAATTTTCGTGTATTTGATGCAAATACACATTTAAAATAATAATAATACATGAATTATTGGCTTAATGTTAGACTTCATGTCAAGAAAGTTTGCCCCAAGACAAAACTAAATTTTGCATATGCATATTGGCTTAAGGTTTAAATATATTTAGAGAATTGTGACCTAAAGTTAAAATCTTTTTTGGACACTTTGGCCTATGGTTGAAACAGTTTTTAACAATTTGGCTTGAGGTTGGAGCCATGTACCAGCATGGGCCTTTTGATATTCCGCACACAGCCAAGGAAGGGCACATATTTCAGGAGTGCCCTTGCGACCAGTGTGCATTAACTGACATGAAGCACCAGAAGATGCTTGTTGGAGTAGGCATCCTGCTCTGGAAAATGCATTACCCTGGGTGGAGGAAAAGTTCCACATGCAGGCACCATACCCTACCTATATACACTAGAAATTTTTTATTGCCAATGCTTTCTGTCTTGCAAGTTGACATTAAAATAAAGTAGGCTCGAACCAGACTACATTGAAAAATTACACAACAGACCCAACAAACCAAGTCGTTCACAATACCCCAAGTCAAGCCCAACGATACAATTAACACATGGCTTTCATTGCTCACCTGCAGGTTTGAAGTTTGAACCCTAGACCTTTGTGTTACCAAACTAGGGCGATACAACTGACCCATCACACCGGGAAGAGGAAAAAAAACATTTTCAGCCCCAATGTGCAAAACGTGCCTTGGGTGTACCAGCACCTATTCTAAACCTCTAGTAAACAAACCCAATTTTTTTTTTGGGTTGCTAATAAATGTTACAAATACATGGTCCCAAGACAAAAATCAAGGTCTCCAAGTCCGAATTTGACATATCCAAAGGTCCCACCAGTGTATGGCCTTTTAGCCCATGGTTATAGAATATACTCAAAAACCCCTTGCTTCCAGACCCATGATGCTGAGAATATTCTTATGGCCTGGGGTCAACTAGTTGGGGGTTTTGAGAAAATTCAGAACACATGTAGTTTCGAAATTTCAGGTTCCTGTATTGAATTTCAGGCTTTGTTTGTGAGCCAAAAATAATCCTTTTTGCCCTTTTTGCACGAAAGAAAAAAGACCAATTAGGTATCCGCCCTCTCAAAAGTATAGTCATATATTAGTATTACCCTGGCAGCTTCAGCATAAATTAAATTATTTTTTTTTAATCTGTCAAAATTTCAAAAAAAGTTGCTTAAAATGTAAAGGTCTGGAAGCAGGGATGTTAAATGCAGGTTCACTTGATCACTAAAAACAATTCAAATTATTAAAACAAAGAAACCTTACAATAAACTTACTCTTGGTTGTCCAAAATTTCAGAATAAAAAACTCAAGTGTTGAACCAGGAAACTAAAGTTAAATTAATTATTTGACATTTGTGTGCTGCATTCGCCAAGGTACTATGATAATCATAATATACTATATATATTATGACTACATAATCTAGTTGTAAAGAATGAAAAGCCTCATCGTTTAGCTAAGTATGCTCCTTGCAAATAAATTATTCCCATTAGGAGCAACTCCAGCATTGCACTCTATTTCAGGTATTTATGACATTTGAATTTAGTGTTAATGTTTTTACCCCTCCCCAACTTATAACCAGGAAATATTGTGTTCTCATCATGATAAGACACCAAAACCTTATTTCAGTAAATATTGGGTCTAATATTTCATCAAGCAAGTCATAGTATTGTTCTCCTTCCTTAATACGACACCTTAAGGATACAATGAAAGTGTCAAATTATCCATGTGTCATAGTTTCAATAATTTGACATGAAAATTTGTCACATTATCGAATGTCATATTATAGAGGTGTGCTTGTATTGGGCTGGAAAATTGTGAAACATTCCCAACCAACATTATTTGGTTCCGCAAAGTAAATTTCATGTAATTTTTTATACTATAGCTGTTTACTTGGGCCATGGGTCAAAAACTAGTGTTGGCCTACTATGGAGAAAACTATACACAATTATTACTCTAGTTATTAAATGATAATTGGGTGCCTACCAACTGGTTATTAAATTTTTAAAAACTAATATATAATCTACCCACCTAGTACATATCATTCGAAGAACTGGAAAGACCCTTATGGTGTTGGTATTGACGTTTCAAATTTTAATAACCTACCCAAGATGGCTGAAATTTCATTTAGGTAAGTTATCAACCCTAAAACTCTAAACATTTTTTTAATAAAAAAAGAAAAAAGAAAAAGAAAAAAAACTCCGTAAGCTACACTACCTAGGTAATACAATCAATTGTTCTCAAGGTAAATATTTGAGACATGACATTTATGCATAATCAGAGGTTATAAACAAAAAATAACTGAGTAAATTGAGTCCTTAAGAGTACAAGGGATCTTACACCTATAGGTAGGCATAATTTCCTGTACCCTTAAACAATAGGCATTAGAACCCTCTTCTTCTCTTGGAGGGATATACTCTTAAGGACTAAGTGTGAGAACCCTCTATGGAACACCATAAGGGCCATACTTTTAAGATACTCATTGCTTCCCAAAAAAAAAATTCATTAGCCCAAGTAGATATCATTAGCATGGGATAGAATTATATTTATATTTATATATATTTTTCTAGAGCCTGTGATTTGAAAGCCCCTAGCATGGGGTTTTTGATTCCAAGTGTGTTTAGAATTAAAAATCATATGCCCGAAATCAAAAGCCCCATGCCTGTAATTAAACCCCTTCTTCAGAATCAAAACACCAACCAACCGCCCCCCCCCCCACCCGCCCCCGCCCAGGGTTGGAAAACATAAGCATGAGAAGAAAAAAATTTAAAAATAATAATAATAAATCTACCGATATTAATAGAATCTACTCTTGGCTAATGGAATATTCCCTGAGGAACGCGCACGGTAAAAGCATGTCCCTTTTGGTATTTGATAAGAAGGTGCTGTCCAAATACAGTAAGAAATTGCTCCTAGTGCTTTACCCGAAAAAGGGAGAATCAAAGCGGTGGGATTATTACCACAGTATCTTGGTTGCTGAGATTGGAAAAACGAGTAAAAGCCGAGTAAAAAAGAGGAGAGACGTTATTCTCCCCAATGGAGTAGTCGACGACGACGTGTTTTCCCATAAGACGTTTGCTTCCAATGCAACCAGTGTGTGTTTTTATTTTATTTTAGGAATTTTTGTTTGTAGCCAAAATGAGAATAATCCATGGGAAGATGTAGAAAAAGTGGCAAAAATCATGTTTAGGAAGATTTAGTCAAATCTGGCTATAAACCAGAAATAACGTACTAGTCTTTGATGACTTTTTTTCTTTTTCGATTTAAAAGAAATTTATTTCACTTTTTGGCAAATTTTCGACAGTAAAGAAAACAGGCTTTGAACTTGCCTTAATTTTTCTTTCCTTGTCAAGTTTTAAAAAAAACACAAGAGCAGCGGAAAGATCTCCTTTCAGTCAGTCGTCTCCTCCGTCGTTTCACACTACGTATATACCTTCGTCGTCGTCTTCCCCGCGGTGCGCACCGTTTCCTCCCTCCTCGACATCTCGTGCTTCTACCGTTTTCTTCTCGGGTTTGCACAAGACTTGGCACGGGCTGGCTGCTGCATAAGAAGGAAGGCGTAACTTCTGTTTTTCTACTATGTCTTGATTAAGTCCCGGTCATTCATTCGTGTCCGTTAAGGAATATATATATTAATCCCTTTGTGCTTCTCTCTCTCTCTCTCTCTCTCAGAGGCAGGTCCCTGAGCTTTCTTTAGTTCCACTATTGTCGGCAGTTTCGATCGATTGTGGTACCTAAGATGCGCCAGAAGTGAAGTTCATGCTTGCAGCTTGACTTTCGAGGATTTGAGCGAGTTTTTCTGAGCCGAGTTCTGGTGCTTTTTGCTTCAGATCCTGGATCTAAAATTGTCGTCGATTTTATACCGGGAGATTTTTCGATTCTGTGGACGAAAGTTCTCTTCAAGCTTGCTCGTGTTCTGACGGGAATGTTGCTTTGTTTTTTTCTTGACATTTGGAATCCGATTTTCCGCCGTAATCTTTTACGCAGATGTCTGTTTCATCGACTTCACCGGCCTACGTTTTCTCAAGAATAGAAGGACTTCACCTGTGCATTCGCGAAGCTCTAGCTGTCTCTTTTAGTGGTGGCTGTACCTTTGTCTCCTGCCCCTGATCTGGAGCTTTACGAGTTGTAAGAAAGGAGGTCCTCTTTTCCTTTGTGCTAGAAGCTGATAATCAGGCCGTATATTCCGGCGCTTCTTCTCTTCATCGTTCCCTGCGTTTTTACTCCCTTGCTTATCATGTCTTCATCCTCTGTTGCCGCTCGCTCAACGTGCATGTAGATGCAACACGGTAGGACTCTGAAGTTCTTAGTTCCAGGAGTCAAAAACGGGCGGAGGATGTTAAGGCGATTCGACTACCTTCTTCTCTTCTCCGATTCTCCTGTACTTTTCTGTGATTGAACTTTTCGCCTGCAGCTCTTTGCGCCTCCTCGTGCAGGCTCGTCGACAGTTTAAGAAAAACTGTGGACGTTGCTGCCGAGTGATTCTTCTGCAAGATTTCGCGCTTCCTTGGTCCTGATCTGTAGCGATGGACGCATGTCACGGGGAAATATCGTTTTCTTGCTGTGCTTCCATCTTGCCATATCCATCTGCAGCTTCTCCGGTGTTCTTCCATCTCCATTTCGGGACTCTGCGCTCAGCAGCGAGGAAGATGATCTTCGCACACAACCTTTGACATTTAGTTTACAGATGCGATCAAGCATCACGTTATAGGTTTACCTTGAACTCCAGAAATTGCGTAACTTTCCTCAGACGTGCAAAACTTTGGGCTTTGGAGTTTCGGATCCCGATCATCGGGTTGTGCAGGAATCATGACGTCGGCTAAGGGCAGCAGAGTGTCGGAGAAGATGCAACGTGCGGTGCGCAAATTGCAGCACAGAATTGCAAACTCTAACCAGTCTACGTCGTACCAAAACTTGGTCTCAACTGACGAGATGCAAAGTCCAGCAGCTCTGAGTCGAAGGCGATCATCACTTTCCCGCAGCGGCCGCTCCGGTTCATCGAGCAGCGAGTTGGAAGAGTCGGACGAAGTCGACCGCCCGGCTGAAGAATCCCCTCCATACGATGTTCCAAGAGGCTTTTTGGCGGTGTACGTGGGGAGAGAGAAGAAAAGGTTCGTCATCAGCGCCAACTACCTCAACCACGCAATCTTCAGAATGTTACTGGAGAAATCAGCGGAGGAGTTAGGATTCGAGCACAAGGGAGGTCTGCCGATTGCGTGTGATGCTTCCTACTTTGAGCATCTGCTATGGCTGATTGAGTCCAACGACCCTGCCCTGCGCAACATAGAGATCAACGATCTTTGCGGATTCTGTGCCTATAACGACGCAATCTAGTTAGTCGGGGAGATTGTCAAGGGATCATAGATGCAGCTAAGCAGCAAGTTCCAGCTATGTATATATCTGGAGCTTTGATGCAGGTGACCCAACTGTGAGGCTTTCATGTCCAACTGTGAGAATCCAGAGCTTTATTGATGGAGCTAAGCTTTCATGTCCAACTGCAAGATTTTGTTCACATTACCCACTCACTGTAAACAAAATTTGCTGCATTCTGAAGAGCATCTGGCATAGCCCAAAAACCTTGACAAAATGTATTAAAAAATTGGTTTATAAATGCAACAAATCTCCCACTCTAAATTTGAAAGAAATTCCAATTTTTTTCTTTGTGGAGTGATTCTGGCGTCTGCATCACGATCTGGGCTGTAACTCAATCACACTGCCTGCTGATTGTAATTAAAAGTTTGCATGAAAACAGTTTCCACTTCTGTATGGAAAATCTTGAGCTGTTGCGTCAGTCCAATCCTCAAAGAAGGGATATCATTTCTCTGCTGCAACTTGCTGGGTGGATTGAAGGGAAATTATTACTTCAGGCTGCTGTTTTGTCGGGATTGAACCACTTTGTCATCACATGTTGGTGACCTGACAGATTTACTGTACTAGAGGGTATCCTTAGCTAGAGATTTTTTTGGCAAGATTTCATGTCTGCTTCCCTTCACTTCTATTGTTTTCGATGCATTCTAGTGTGGAAACAGATGACAATGTCCATACAGTGAAGTGACATGAGGAATCAAAGTTGCAGTGCTGCACCATCACATTCATTTTTCAACAGACCCAAAGACACAAGCATTTGAGTGCAGGAAACCAGATTGCATGGGCATTATATCTTTTACACTTGAATAGAATGGGTGCCCTAGATCAGATTGCTTTGTTGTTGTTGTTGTTGGTAGCTTTTGTGTCTTGCATTTCAAACAGGCAAAGAAACAGAAGCAGTTTACACATTTGCAGTGGATCAAACATGAATTTTGTTTCTTGTTTCGTATTTGCCCTAGTCATCAGGCATACCTTCATGTGGCAAATCAATTAAAAGTCAGATGAAATTTAAGCTTCTCTTGCCTGATTGTATTGCCATCATGCAATTCCTTCATGTGGCAGATTGAAAGCCAGATGCAATTCACTTCTCTTCAAAGCTCACTTTCTAGTGTGGATAGGTGGTTCTAGGTTAGGCCTAAATTTCTAACAAAAGTCTTCCAACTCTAGTGTGGGACCAACCTTGGCCAAATTCTTGTCATCAACACTACAATTTAACTGGATATTGTCATGCATGATATAAGAAGCTTTATAAGATTTCCTGACCCATGTGTAAAAGCTTGTTCAACTATGATTGCTTGCAACATGGTTTAATCCATGCAACAAAATTCTCTGTGACCAGCTCATACATAAGCAATCCATCATCTGCATGATGTTAGCTGAATCTTTGACTGCACAAAACAAGACTAATACTGTGACCCAAGCTTGCAAGTAAAACAAAACCCAATGTGCAGCAACCATTGGAAGAAAAGACACACAAATATCTTGTGCAAGGGGAAAACTGCAATGACATCATGAGCTCCAAAAGTTCCACATAATGCAACTGGCACTAGTGTTCTGCAAGTTCATCAACAGTACATTGAGCTTGCTAAAAAGTTGTCCTGAGGTAACTATTCCTGAAAAGTATGTGCAATATGTACAGCTGCAAACATTACAAACAGCTTTACTTGTACCATTCAAACGCTAGGATTGGCAATGACACTCTCAAGTACACCTATCTGCAAGTAAGCTGTTGCAATTCTAAAAACCCAAGAAACAACTAGCTAGAACTCAAAGACCTGTGATTGAGCTCTCATGCATTTGTCAGCTAAAGCACATTGGTGTTGTAGTCTCCTCTATTTCTGCTGCGGCTGACTCAACAAAGCCAAGCTCTGATGCATCATGGGAGCAAGCTGATGGCAACCATCGTTTGTGTTCATCATCTACACACTAGCTAGACATTTCAGCCGAAGGAAGCTGTTACGGAGGACGCATGATGTTGTGATGCAGTGGGGTAGCAAGTGAGCATTGCACAGAAGTACTACTTTAACCTAAAGTATGCAGCTGCAAGCTGATGAAGTGATCCTGGTTGAATGCAGCAGCTTTGAGTGAGGATTGTCGAAGTAATGATATCGATTTACACTTTGGGATTCTGTATTGCGGGGCTTGAATTTTCTCGATTGATCAAGAAGGCGGGTGATGAGCCATGATTACCAGCTGCAGTTCCCTGCTCCAACCGGCAGAGCAAGCGCTGGAAGACATCAGGCTCACAAGCAATCCGCAGACCTCCTGGGTTGTCGAACCCAAACTCCTCCTCTGATTTGGCCAGCAAAGTTCTGAAGAGAGAGTGATGCAGAAACTCAGTCTGGATCACAAACCTCCGTTGCTCTCCTCCCACGTAAACCGCGAGGCAACCGTGTGGAACATCCCAGGGGCAACAGGAATCGGATGCAGCTTCTTCTTCTTCTTCTTCTTCTTCTACGTTAGTCCAGCTGCTGTCATGAGAATCGTAGGAGTTTCGCCAGCTTCTCAGCTTCGGGCTGTCGGTATAATAATCCCAAGAAGCAACAGTTCTCGTGGAATTAGAGGCCGCGGGACTGGAGCTACCCACATCGAATAATGAGCTGCTGGAAGATCTTCGCCGGAAGCAGGAATAGCTACTGCTGCGACTACTAGAGCTCAGAGTCGATTTGAACTCCTTCTCCTCCTCCTCCTCGTGATGAGGAGCAGCTGCCGGAGCTCCTGCTGTGGTCGATGGGTCCAAGAGCAGCCTCAGACACTTCTTCACAAGACTTGCGAGTTTTTTCGTGGAGGGACTCATTGCTGCTGCTGCTCTTGATGGATTGCAAAGAGTATATACACCCAGACGAAATTCTAGTTTCTAAACCTATAATCGGCTAATAAGGAAATCTCCAACACATGGCGACACTTGGGTACTGAAGATCATGTGTGCAGAGTAATCGACTCATTTTGGCGTGAAAAACCCAGTCGCCAGCTGCTGCAGGCACTTTCTAGATTGGATTCTGACTCTAATTCCGCAGCTAGTTCTTTCTGTAAGTTGCACAACATCTATGGAAATGAAACGACTTCCTTATAAAACTACTGTCCCAAACTCAATTCTCGCGGGAGATCATGAAGCAGTAGGAAGAAGCAAAAGCGATAGAAATCAAGAGTGAATCGAACTAGAACTAGAACTATCTTCAAGCTGTGAGCGAGATCTGATGATAGTAACAAAGGTGCAAACCGTGGCGGTTTTTTTATTTATACACGAATTGGCTAGACGAAGTTCTGCCGAGAAAACTAATTATCTCATGTAACTTGTTCATCAAACGCAAAATTTCTTATCAATCAAAAAACAGGACCCAAAGGAAAAACAAAACGTGATGATGCAGATTTTTTTTAGTTCTCACAAGCCCAGATGCCCAAAATCTGGTTCTTTATTATTAAAAAAAGAAAGAAACCCACATCTAGTTCTTCTCATATGCATATACCCAAAAGTACAACAGATGAAGAAGCACTACTACCTAAGCACATCACATCCCATGACCTTGTAAGCCTTTTTGGAACAGGGACCCATGTATCCCCTCCCCTCCCCCCTCCCACATTTTACAAAACGTGGATAAAATGGAGAAGGGGATCTAAAAGGTGCTTCTTGGACCCTTTTTTGTGTTCTAAACCCTTACATTTGTGTGAGAACAAGGGTAAAATTTGTTGGAGAAGAAGGAAGGGATGTCAAAAGCACTCCAGCAGCATTCGGTGACCCGGCACCCACCACTGCACCATCAGCTGAAGATTGTTGTGAGTTATTTGTCGTACTGATGACCCACAGCTTCAGTCACGAAGGTTCAACCTTGTTAACCTTTCTTGTAAGCCCCACCTACCTCCCCCTCACACTACCCGGGTGATGGTACCCATATATGCAGGTAAGTATTGTATCATAGGTAATGAGTTAAGCTATAAGTAAAAGTGATTATTATCAAGGTACTTGTCAGGCACTTGGTGGCTTCCAGGTAGGCAGATGCATGTGAATTGTTAGTTCACAATTAACCATCATGGTTAGCTATGGGACAGGAAATACAACAAATGTTGTATTTCCTGTTCACATGGCATCCATCCATCCTGCATTGTGGGCTGGTGGGAGCTGGTTCACTTTAGCTCCTTTCACATGGGTTTACAGCTTTGCATGATGTAATTACATATGCAGTTGTGAGAACACTAGTGGCCCACAGATGGTTTGAGTGTTGTAGGGTGAAAGACTAAAACAACAGCAATTGTTATGTGCGAGTAATGGGATTAGGGTAATGTGATAGAGTAATGTTTGTTATTAATCAAACTCAAGGAATTAGCTCTCTAAAAGAAACATAAAAGAAGCTTTGAATTAAGCTGTGTATAATGAGTTTTTCTTTTGGACCTGGCTTTTGGAAGTTCCCTCCAAATACTTTAGGAAAGAGAAATAGACATTCTTTGCCCATTTTTGTCACAGTTTGTTGTATATTCAAGCCTAGAATCCCGTAAAAGATAGAACCTGACGGTTGGAAAAGTGTCACTACGCGTGAACCATACTATGGAAAAGTTATTTGTTTGCAAATTTCAAGCGTCACCAAACTAGTAATAGTATTCACAGCCATTCAAAGACAATATGGATGTGGAATCTCCAGAGTTCCACAACTCACTATTTTGGAGGTAATCCAAGACTTGGAAGGCCAGATATAAAGTTTATTTTAGTCTTAACATCAATACAGGTAATAACAATGAGCATCAATTCCTTTTTTTGGGACAAAGAAAATTACTTACCAGGCCTATCTTGACAGACCCAACTAAGAGAAAGGAAGGGAAGTCTATAATACATTCATATGATGATTTAGATAGCAGCTGACCACCGCCACAAAAAAATTGGTGGGCCTCAAAATTAGCCCTGCCATTAAGGACTGATTTTTCCTAACTTTTTTCAATTCATCAACTCTTCCAATTATTTCTCACTCCGATTGATGCACTACCTAGGCTATTGGGTGGGCCTTCCTGATTTTTCTCAACCACCTTCCCTTGATTTCTCTGCAGAGGGGTCTCCTTTTAATGCAGAGGTGTCTCTTAGAAATATGTGTTATGGGACATTTTAGTTGTGTTATTGGCTCTGCACATATGGTACTTGGTAGAGACTTTAGCCCAGTGACTCTTTAAAAAAATTGAGATGTAGCTGAAGTGGTGGTCATCCATAATGAGATAATTTAGCCAGGTTTGGAGATTAAAAATATGAAAGTAAAATGTTTTTAGCCTCTTCTATATTTTTGGCTGTCTATTAGAACTTAGGATAGAATCTGACCACTTTTTTTTAAGAAATAAAATTCTATTTTGAAATTTTGGAGACTTAAAAGCCCTAAAAACACTAATTTTTTTCAATTTTGAAAAATGAATCGCCCAAAACAAAAGGGCACGTTCCATAAAATTGCATGTATCTAGATGAGAAATTGTAGATCCACTAAGGGAAGATTTTAATTTGAAGTTTGAACATGCCATAAAGGGCAGAAGAACCATTGGGCAAGGAATTGGTTGCTCCCACAAAATAAAACATATTGAGAAAAAAACTGGGTGAATGGTTTGCAAAAGGCTTTTTATTGCAAATTGTATTAAAAGTAAAGGACATAGTTATTATATCATCAGCACCCTTTTGCCATTGCCTTCCCTCCAGGCTCCACCTCGCTTGTGTAGTACTATTCTGTGCCACCACCCCAGAGTCCAGACGAAGTTGGCTCTTCTACCACACATTGATTCACACCATGGGCTCCACAATGTGCACCACCCTACCATGTTGTTATTATGCACTCACTACTATCCCTGATAAAAAGTTGGCATCTACGATTCTGCCTCATGAGTTTTTGGGGCATTTGGGAGCCCAGATTGAAGTACCTAACAACAGCCACCAGCACACCATGAGGGATGGATGGTAGGCGGACATGAAACACTTTTTCCATCCTGTTTCACTTCCCTAGCTAACTGATCTGTGGTTATGAGTTTGGTCAGCTATTGTGAAATCCCTACGACCACATCCCACATGGCCAACAAAAACTTTGGAACCAAAATTATGTTTGTGATTGCTAGATCAATTTAAAATTCCCCAAAAAGTCATTTTTAACTTAATTAACAGGCAGGGCATAATATGAACTTCAACAGGCGGTTTTTTTTTAGGGGGCGGGGCCATGTTTTGCATTGTGGCAACAAAAAGTTTTTTTAGCATAATTTTTTTTAATTGCTAATTTTTAAAAAAGAAATAGCCAAACTTTTGAAACCACAAAATTGAAAATAAAACCTTTCTGATAACCCACTAGTCCTTCCTTACATATGTATGAACTACAAACCATCTATCTGCATCAACTTCCCAAGTATTTGCCTATTTTCCAACCTACCTATACCTACTGAACCTTTAGTTAAGGGGTTAAGTTACTAATGGAACCGGAGGTGAACCCAATGGGTCATGCTGGCAAGATATTTTTGTGTAGTGCTTGAATAACAGTGTGAAGGTCAGTAACGTTCTTGAATTTAAAGTTAGTGGCTTTAACTAATTTGTGCAGTCTCTCTTTTAGGGGCGGTTTACACTTGAGGGGTTGTGCAGTGGCCGAATGAAACCGAAAATCACTCATTGGTCCATAATGCCAAGGGTTTAACATTAAATTAATTTGAGGCCACAGCAAATGGAAGTAGATGAAAAGTCCACACCTAAGGCAAAAGAAAAATTATGAAAACTCAAATATTTCACCATGCAAAAATATAATCTTCAAAAAATCCTCTAAAGGGAACCACACTCCTTCAAGATCATATTATAACTCGATAACTAATCTCAAGTTTCAACACAAGCCAAAATATCATCTTTCAAAAATCCTCATATAAAAATAGACCTACTACCTAGGGGCCAGGATCCCTTAAGCTATTATACTCTGGAATGAAACTCGACACACTATCCTTGCCTCATCACACCCTTGTCAAGGGATGTCTGACAGTGACAAAAGTAGATTGGGGTGGCCCATGGTTTGGGAGGTTACAAGAATGGTCACATCCAAACAAACAAACACCCAGCTTAACATATAAATTCCAATTCAGCTGTCGTTTGGATGATTGCCATGGTTAAACACCAAACGCATTTGAAAACCTGAAGAGTTTAATTTTACTTATCCAATTGATGCAAAAGTCAGTAGGGGCAAAAGAATTCAGTGTGCTTATCTATAAAGGAAGGTTGTTTGTTTGGTTTGTTTTGTTTGTCATGTTGAGATCTCCCAAACCATGGTGCCTATTGCTGCACTCTTGGTATCATTGGAAAGCCTTTGATGAGCAGAGGTGCACCAAATTGGTTTCATAAGTTTTCAACCTACACTGGAGTCGTTATTGAATATTGAAGATGGTGAAAAAAACTGCATCAATTTGATCAAGTCTCTAAAAATGGTCTCTTGCTGAGCTGCTGTGGACTGTTCTTACTGCAGTATTGAGTTTACTATTTTTCAAAGCTTCCTGTATGTGATGTTGAAAGCTTCAGAAGCTGCAAAAACTCCAAAACTTGGACTACATCCCAACCCATGGTTGACACTAGTACCATCTCTTTCAAAATGTGAATCAGGAAAATTTATTGGACCTTGACGCTTTCAACAGCTACACAATTATGAAAAGTATGACAAATTCTGAGATGAAGTGGGGAAAAAAAAAATTGCAAAATATCCACCTTTTCAAAATATTCCAATTTTGTGTGTTAGTTTTTAAAGTTTGGGTAAGTGGAAACCTACAGCTTTGCTAAAATAATAGAACCCAATACACAGATGCCACTATTATACAGGAGCAGACATCTGAGTATACCAAAAGAAGATTCAAAGACACATTATTTGCATTATGAAGATACAGGTGCCTATTGCAGAACACCATATTAAAAATTCAGCTTCTGTAAGAAACTTTCAAGCTTCAAGACTGTGACCACTGTACATTTGTTACATCTAAATTCCAAGCCCTAAATCTCCCAAAAAACCCACACGTCAATGTTAACCACCCTGTACCTGCAGGTGCTCCTCCTGCAAAGCCAAATTGAATGTTGAAAAGCTGAACTGCACATCCACTTGATGAATTCTTTGCATCGTCGCATGATGCCTGCAAAATGATTTTGGTGTCTTTAGTATCACTGATATTACTGCATGTAGCAGGCAAGTTGTTGATCATTGACCAGATAATGTTGCTGATCAATTTCCCTCAACTCAGGGTTAAAGAATCATGTAACTTACCAGTGTAAAGTCTCAAATATCTCCCAAAACAAGTAATGAAAGACAAACTGAAGGTGGCACCTCAGTTTTGCTTTCAGGGTTTTTGTCTCAACACACTCATGTTCCTCAGCGATGTCATTTGCTTGTTGTCTATATGCGAGGCCCACGTTTTCCTTTTCGTCCCCCTCCAACATCATTGTCCATTATGCAAATACCAAAAAACAGTGAGATCCAGACCAGCGCAGCCATGAAAATCTTGGATGACATGTTGGCTCGCCGCCACGAAGGAGTCTGTGATGCTTTAACAACAACCCCAGTCCACACATCAAATGCCAGTACACACTGTCAATAACATGAGTATCATCATGCTGTAGATAGATAGTCAAGTTGCTCAATATCAAGAGAGTTCAAAAACCAGCAGAGGTGTTGGCCCAAATATTTCTTCCCATCTGGAGCCCGTAAGTTCAATTCTGATCACTGTTTCACCTGGTTACCACCCCAATCATAGTTAGGGTTTTGGCTAGTAGGGCTGCCAGCAGTGGCCATGAGGCTGCACAAAATCAGGGCTGCCGGCTTCATGATACCAAAAAAAGCACAAAGGGAGTCTAGAAATGAATGAAGAGAAATACCATCAATTCTTGGCACCGGCTCCAGTAATTCCTTCTCTTCATCTTCCTTCTCTGCACATGTGACAACAGACTGTATACCTCCAAACCCTAACCCCTGCCTCCGTCTTCGTCGTCCCCTTGGAGAAGGCACCTGAATACTCGATTTCATGATGATGCCGAATCTGGGGAGCCCTAATGGCTTCACGTATAGATTAAATTTCCTTGTCCTTAAAGAACCAGTCACCAGCACAGCAGAACGTGGGATCACAGAAGTTGTTATCAACTGAAGCTCCATAGGCATTACTACTGTTCACGGTATATGATGACTCCCAGCCCCTACAAGGACGCCAAATGACAAGTGTGAGAATTTCCAATACATCAAAATTAAAATTTCAAAGAGAGGAATCTGTACAGAATTTCTCCCTATCCTCCAATCAAAATCGACATGATTCAAAGGGGCAAGCGATCTGTATACAATCTTCTGACGTTCCTCCAAGCAACACCAACATGACTCAAAGGGTGAAGGGATCTGTTACCCTACCCAAGCCCTAGATGATGTCAAAACTGCAAAAAAATGCGTTCTAAGTTATGAGAATCAGCAATTCCAAGTGTACTAACGCTTGCCGCGATGGGTACCTGAGAATGGGAATCGAGCGCCACACAAACTGTGAAGGGACAGCCAAATTGAAGACACAAATCCACTGAAACTCTGCCTCCGTTTCTTCTCCTTCTTTTTTCTTCTTGGTTGCTTTCTTCTTCTCCGGCTCGCGTGCGCGCGCTTGGAGATAGATCCACCGTAGGATGTAGACGATAGTGAGATCTTGATCGTTGGTCTGTTATTGAGTTTTAGGTCAAAAGAGTGGATTCAATGTTATGGCGACGCGTGGCAGGACAAGCGGCAGCACTTAAGGTCAGTAGGATAAAAGTAAATAGCTTGAGAATTTATTACCTATAGCTAATCCAGTAGTATGCTAGGAGCTAGTAGTTGGCGCTATGATTTCTGTTTTCGACAAAAAAAAGAAATTGGGAAATTTTTGGAGTATTTTGTTTTCAACTCTTCCTTGACTAAATTTGCTAAATTTTTGGAATTTTTTTCCAAGTTTTTAACAACAAATGAAAAAAAAAAAAAAAAAACCCACTATTTCAAGCTCAATGAAATTTTTTCAATTTTTTGATGTGGCATAATTGACTAGCATCTCAAGAAGGATTTTGGATTAAATGGCAATAAGACATGTAGGATAGTGAAATAATTTTGTAATAATGATGTTGTTTTGGCTATTTGCAAGAACAGGCCTTTTAAAGCTAGCAAACCTAGTCCAAAATCCCTAGTACTTTTCAGTGAATGTTTTTAAAAAATAAAAAATAAAACTTTTGGAGGGATCAAATCCTCCCCCCTGCCCGAAAACATTCACATTTTGGCAAAATTTTGCACCAATTTTCATGTATGTTACAATGATCTTTGGATTTTGTAATGTCAAAATAGAAGCACCTACAACCATCAGAATAAAACATTGTGTTTAAATCAGACTTTAATTTTCTTTTGCACTTTTTTTTTTACCTTAGAAATAAGACAATTTGAAATTCAGCCCAAGTTGAACCCAATTTAAAACAGCCCTAAACCATTCATTATTATAGTTTCACATTCCCAAAAGATTTGAACAATTATAGAGAACAATCATAGGGTTCGGTTTGGGGTATAGCAATGTTATTCAATGCTTCTACTTTAATTGGTTGTCCTCAAGCATAAAATGATTGTCTTGTTTTAACTTCAAGCCCCTCCAATAACTTAGAAACCCCGCCCCCCAAAAAAAATTAAAACCCCCTTTTAAGAATTTGCATTACATGAAAAGAGTTTCATTAAAGTGAATCGAAATTACACATGTGAAAAAGTGTAGTATTGCTTACACAAGTAGAAATGTGGGTCTAATTCACTAGGAGTTTTGTTAAACATTGGAGTGAAATCGTCACTAATTCATTAGATTACAAATTTAATTAATTCATCATGTCTCTTAATGATCAATGACAAATCGATATGGAGAAGTGAATTCACTAGAATGTGATCAAATAGAAATATGACATGTTATAATGTCATTAAGTTATGTTTATAATAATTTTTTGATTTGATCATTTTTTTTAATTTTTCATATTTTTAAATGTATGTTTTGTATAGTGAATATATGCCATGTTTTTATATTATCAAGATACAATTGTTAGTATCAAGGTTTGAACCTTGATTTCCAAGGAGACAATCCATTGTTTTTGTCAACCAACTACCATTTAATACTATAACATATGTTATCAAATTTTGAATATATCACAATTACACCAAAAAAAATTATAAATCAAATTTTGAAATGTAATTTATTTTCATATTTTGTTCAAGTGAAACAAATGAAATTACATTTTTGAGATTTTTTCAAAATTTTACAAATGCATGCTAAATAAACATACCAAAATTCCAAATCATTTGAAAAAAAGGCATTTGAGTGTCATTGTTTAATAATAATTCAAAACACATTTCTTCATGAACAAATGATTTAATTTCAATAAATATATTTATAATGAAATTTGAAATTTGAAAGATTTTAATGAAAAATATTTATGATTAGCATAAATAAAATGTAAATATTTTAAATTCCTATATTTTAACCATTTATTTTAATTTCAAATAAATTTTGCATTAAATTTTTGAATCTTACATTACAAAGTTAAAATTATATTATGTCCCAATAATAATTTAAAATTTGAATATTTTATCTACTAAATTTTAATTATGAAATATAATATGAATAATTCATTAAATATAATTTATCAACATGTAATAACATTATGTTCAAAACCTTTCAACATTAAATTTTATTTATTTATTTATTTATTTATTAGAACCAACTATTTGATTTGACATTATGAAGATTGAATTTTCATTTTTATTTTTTATTTTTAAAATAACAAGCTATAAAATGAAAGCTTAAAATAAAATATAACATTTTGTCAAAATTATTTGTAAGAAATATATTTATTTCCACGTACCATTTTAGTTTGGGCAAGCCTTCAAATTTATTCCTTTTTAAAAAAATTCCATTGCAATTTCATGCCCATTGGTTGCCTAAAGTTTTTTTTCCCATTTTTAATAAAATTGGCTAACCACATGCTCATTTCACAATTCAATAGATACCTTTCATCCCTTAATTTGGGGGATTCATGTGAAATGACAATTACCAAACCAAACACATCAATGATCCATACACAATGCATATGGCATTCTCTATTCAATTGAAACACACTATGTGGCAAATGCTACTCTAGACAATCATTGAAAAATAATTTGTTGATAATTCTATGACAATGTTGTCCACCAAACTGATATCTTACATGTGCCATTATGATCTTTCAAAAAGGATATCAATCCATCACATAATTTTAAGTTGGTGGGACCACCTTTTGCAATTAAAACCACCAAAATAGTGCTATAAAAATACTAAAAAACTATAAACACACATTTAACTCATTTTAGACTTTAGAAAAATCCAAAAATAAAATTAAGCAATTTGGACAATTCAAACAAGTATTGAAACTGTAAATTGAACCTAGTGGCCACCAAGTGTTTAACAATATTGAAAATGAATTGAATTAATACATGGTGGTTGTTAGGTGCTTGATAGTATTTAAAAATTAAAACTCAAAAGATTAAAAAAACAGAATATGCAAGCAAAAAAATTCAAATTTTTTTTAAAAAATTCAAAACATTAATAGACCAATCATCAAATGTTCAATATTTAAAATAAAACTTATGTACATATTAAATGCATCAAATTATGTCATGTGTTTGTGTTATGTGAACTAAAAATTAGGAAAGGATTGCAAGTTTGCAAAGCTTAAAGAATTCATCAACTGTTAGCATATTATAGTTAAAATGTTTGTGATTGTGCAACAATTAAATAAGCAACTAGATCAATGATGTCTCAAAATAGAAATATGATTGGAGAACATCACATTTTACCTTTCAAAACCACAAACATTGTCATGTGGTCTATAAACAATAAGCTAAACCAACTATAAATGTTCAAAACTTAATAATTAAATCTATTAAATAGACATAATTCAAGGATGAATCATGAAAATGTAATTTTAAAGGTGATAAGGTTAAAAATGCATACTTAAAACAAGCTAAATAATTTCAACATCCCCATTCCTCATTCCTCATATATTGCATGAACGACTTAAAATAATTGAACAAAGAGGTACATTCATAGTATAAGGAGCTAAGGACTATGTTGATGGTCATTAATTTTTGTAGATACTAATTTTGAAAATCACAATTAAATGTTGTGAAAATCAAAATTAATTGGTTTGTTGCATTATGTTTTTAAATGAATTATTTTTCATCCGAAAGAAAATTGTGTAATTTCCAAGGTATTTTAGTGGTTGAAACGTAGTGGAAAAGGAAGTGTTGACAACTATTTTTAATTTCACTCATCCTTAATCATATGTTAATGTTAACCATTCTCATCTTCCAAATTTATGGAGAAGTATAAATTGAAGAGCCTAAGAGCATGGCATGAAAAAAAACATGAAAACATGCCCTTAATTGTCCTTATGTCAATGTGTTTTTATTATTTTTAAACGTGTTTATCACCTTTAAAAACTCAAAATTAAAAGATTTCCTTAAAAATAAAATGTTTTCTATTGTTTAAGGAAACGCAAGATTGCATATTTATGTAAAATTATATGTAATTTAAGGTTAGTTGCAAATTTGGGGTATAAATTACATGGGTGAAATTTGAATATAATGATTAACATTATACATGCATTGAACCTAATGTAAAATGAAGATTGAAGATCTGAAGTAAAAATTTAGTTGTTTAGTCAAAAATCAAGTGAAATCCATCCAATACCCATTCCAAAATCTTAGGAATTAAACTTGGATTCAATATTGTTTTACAATATGGGATTGGATGTGGATGAAATCATAAGATCATCCATCTAGAAGTTAGGGTTAGTCTAGTGCATGTCCCAAGTCCCCATTGCTCCCATTTGTAAACTTTTCCTTTCATTTCAAGGTTAAAGCAACAATGTAGCATTAATGTTTTTTAGCTCATTGTTTTGCGAGCCTTGTTGTAAAAAAATTGATGAATTGTTGCCATTCTTTTGGTTCACAAAGCTTACATTGAAACTCCATTGTGCCCACCAAAGTTTTTTGGTGCTTATTGTTCAAGTATGGATGTGCATGAGGCCACCTTTGAGCTTTGGTTGCTATCACCTTCTACCCGCCAAGATGGTTGTCGCAAATAATTCAAACTAGGCTTGAGGAATTACTACAACACACTCATAATTTTGTCATTTTTCATCTATAAGTTTGTCTTGGAAAGATGATGAAGATTACATGAAGGAAATTTTGTCCAGGCGCAATCATAGATTGTTAAATCATACACGTTTCAGTCAAATCGGAATTGTGAAATGATAGGTGTAAAAATGATGAAGGTATGACTAGATCTTAATCCAGGTAATCTTCAAGCCTTTGTATTAACCTTTTTATTTTTATTTTTTGTGTTGCATTTGCATTTGGTTTTAGGGCACACCTATTTGCATCAATTGAACTCAGATCTTGATCATCAAGTTTGTATTTTTGCAAGCAATCTAAATAGCCAGTGGTTGTCAAGGAAAACGTCGTAAAATTGTTGTAGTAGGTATTCAAATTCACACCTAAAAAATTAGGTCTTGAGCCGTTGGACCAAAATTTGTGCCATTGGAGCTCAAACAAGATTCACAGCTTCAACTAGAGGCAAAAAAGAAGGAAAAGTTGCCTCCACAAATAGACATGATTTAGCTTGCACCAAATGTAAAAAAACTTGGACTTCTTTTCACAAACTTTGAGGCAGAGAATTAGGTGCAGCTTTTGAAGCATGTGTCAAATGTTAAAAACACGCAAGCACTAGTGATCTTTCCACCTATTTTTATAAAACAATTCTTAGAACAATTATTTTTTCCAATAAAAGAAGTTGGGGATAGCAAGCATAAGAGTTTTCCCACTTTTATGTTTCATCCATGCTTGCACTTTTTTTTGGAGTCCATGGGGTTCAACAATAAGGAAAAATAGTGTTTTGTTGGAGTTTAACATGGTGTGAAAGTTTTTGTGTGACTACAAGCAAAATGGGAGGTGTGGGTGTTTTTTAGCCTAGTGTAAAAATGACAACAACCAATTCTAATGATCATTATTTAGGTTATTTCCCATAGCTCCAAAAGACATAACTAGACAAATGTATTCCTTTTGTGTGTAAGTGACATGTTCCTTAATGGCATTTGTCTTTAATGGTTATGAAATGAAAAACATGTGCATTAATTTAGGGTTTAAGAATGTTAGAAGATGGTAAACATGTTTGTGAATAATAATTTAAATTATTTTAATGTAACTTGTAGTTGTGATTTGTTAATGTCTTTGTAGGGGTAGTTTGATTAATATCCAGATGCAATTGTGGTAGTGTTGGAGATGTGGTCACACATCTGGCACGTACCTACATGTAATGGTAGTTCAAGCAATGGAAATGCTTTGAAGAATACAACACAAATTAAAGGTATGCAAACACATTCTATAATTTTATGTTGTTGTGACTTCTATGACTACTATATAAGATTGTTACATGCATGTACATGATAAGGAAGAACTTGAATCTACAAAGTGGAGTGTAGCAAATTTTTAAAAAAATAGGAACTTAGATCAAGAGCAACAAAGCAAAAAAATCTTACTTGTTGTAATTGCTTGTCCACTATTTGCTATTTGGTTATTTGCTATTGAGTTACAAATTCCCTAGCAAATTCATGGAATTCTTTTGAACATGGGTGTATGAGTTAACTTTTGATGTAATGCTCTTTGTCAAGGATCAAAATATTAAGTCCGCTCAACTATACAAGACACACATTGAATACTCTAATTTGTTAGACCTAAGGTTTCATTTACTCTAGGTCATGGAATACCCACTAATTTTTTAATTTGTTCTTAATATTCTACAAGACTAAAATGGCCACAAGTAATTTGCATTCCATGAACATTCTTGTTTTTACCTATTTGATGTCACAATTGTTTATGACTACAAATGCTCGAAGGCAAGCAAGAAAGGCAATGATGGCCCTTGCACCAAATGTGGCTTCAAAGAAGGTTTATGGTGTTGACCTTCCCCAAGGACTGCAACATGAGACTACTGAAGTTAGTGAGGACAAATTTTCTATGGAAAAAAATGAAACAACTTTAGATTCATGTGCCTAGTAGCATTTAGTTATGGCTCTTTTCACCTCTCCTATATACAATCATAGCTATCCATTTAGTAATAAATGATGGCATTAGGTTCTGCACAATGGAAAATTTAGATTACCACTAGTGTATAACCTTTTTTGTAAAGTTATGAGCTGTTTGAATCACTATTAAAGGTGTGAAGAAATCATGGAGAAAGGTTAAATATGTAATTGTATTCAAATACATGGTTTTTCTTGTTTGTCACATATTTTTGTCATGAATCCAAATAAGGACCTTCATGGACTTAGTAAGGATAAATTTTTGCATTGAACTTGCATCACTAAATCATAAAACAAGTTAAAGTTGTTTAAACATGATGAGTTTGTTAACCTAAAACATATGATATTCTTAATTAGATCTATGTTTTGAAAGCTTAGGGTGGCATTACACCAATTGATAATCTAACATGTTTGGATATTACATATAACAAGGCCAAAGTTCAAGTTCATGGGGGTTTAGGGTTCACCAAATCTGATGAAAACATACATGTTATTATGCTTCAATTCACCCCATATCTTCTATTGGCATTTGGAGAGCCCACTTGTGCAATTGTAATAATGCAAATACGTAAATGTAATTAGGTTTACTATCGTGGTATGCATCTTCACCTTACACATGTTTGCTTGTAGAACAATAATGTATTATAAGAACTTGAATACTGTGTGAAAACATGAGAAAAGGAGCTAGTCACACCAAGTTTAAAATCCTTCCAAAAAATTGCATTTTTGAAGTGACAATTTTTTATTGGTTTATATTGCATTTTTCACGCAATTTTTAAAATTGAATATCAAATTTGAGGCCAAATATGACATATAACATGATAAAACTCAATTTTCTTACATCAAGCCTTACATTATAATCAAATCTATAATTTTACTTTGGACCATGATTACAAATTCAAAACTATAATAGTGTAAAAGGACATTCGAGTATTAAAATCTAAAAAGGTATATGTATTTATTTTTTTTGGGAATTTTTTGAACACATGGATCCCTTCTTGTAGAATATATTAAAGTTCACAAAAAAATTGAAACAATTTGGTGAACATTTAATAAGGGAAAATAACTTTTGATACAGAAAAACCACATGTCCACATATTTTTCTTAGGTGCTTTAAACACATAAAAGGACTCTTGAAACATGGCAAATATTCATGAAAATTTTGTAGTTGCAACTTTGAAAGTATAAGAACATATTTCAAAAATAAAACAATTTTTTTGACATATAATGTTCCCATGGTGATTTTTCAAATTTTCAAAAAATAGTTTTAAAAACCATCCACACACTGCTTGGCTCCCTTTTTCCTACTTTCACCCTACTGTCCAAGTGTTGTAACTATTTGCTTATTGCTTGATTATTTGCTTGTTGCTTGACTATTTGCTGATTTGTTGAACATGGGTTGCAAATCCCCTTATGTTCATGCAAATATCTTGAATAATGGGTTTATGAACTAGCTATTTCAATGTAGTGCTCTTTGTCAAGGACCCAATTAATAAGAGGGATAAATTTTTGCATTGAACTTACATCATTAAATGACAAAGTAAATTTAAAGTTGTTTAAACATGATGAGCCTATTAACCAAAAAAATATGATATCCTTAATCAATGTTTTGAAAGCTTAGGGTCACATAATACACTAATTGATAATTTGACATGTTTGGATATATTGCATATCTAGCATGGCCAAAATTCAAGCTCATGGTGTTTTAGGCTTTGCCAATTCTAATGGGAAACATGAAGAATAAACAAAAGTATGCTCCACATTGTCCAACTAACCTTGAAGCTAACAATGAGGACAAGGAAACTAGGAACATCTTGCTAGTCAAAAAGAAAAAACGAAAGTGCAATCGGCTTTGGCAACATCAACATAGGTAGCAACAAGCTAAAGTTCTTGTTGAAGAAGACTCTCAATAGAGAAAAGAAGAGATGGCTCTTATGGAATGCATTCAAAATGCACCTACTATTTCAATGAGTGGCATTGTAAGAATGACCCATAGATTCACACCAAGAATTGCAAGGGCCATAACCATGTTTATTGTTAATTTCTTGAATGGATTCAATTCTACAACTCAACATACTAGCGTAGAGAAGGTGTTGTCCCATGACCTCCTAAATGGCATGCTACCTTTTTATTTGCAAGATATCAAAAGGCTGAAACAAAACAAACAATTACTTGAAAATGTTCATTATGGTTTAATAGGTCAAGTGACATGCCAAATGGTTTTTAAGTTGGCTTTGGCCAAGGACATTGTATGCACCTTTACATCTTCTCATTTTTTTGATGAGTGGTACGGAAACATCAAAGGTGTTAGGAGTTGATAAGAGAAACATCAAGCATGGTATTGAGAGAGGATTATTGTTGGAGGCAACATGGGATGCTTTCTAGACAAACTACAAAAGACCCAAAAAATCAGATGCATTGAAAAAACATGATGTCCAAACTGTGGTAAATCAATGGAGTACTGAAACCATAATCTCCCCAAATCATAAGGATGTCATGAGGCTAAAAATTTCTATAAAACAATATGAAGTTCATCCAATTCAAGTGTCTCAAGTAACCTGATTTCTATGCATATTCCATCCATGTTTCAATGTTTTGCCATATCAAACCAAAATTTGAAAAATTCCAAAACATCCTACTTTGTAAATTGAGTTGATGTCTTGATCTATGTAACTTTTTCATGGCTTTGCTTGGTGTTTCCCTTGAAGAAAATTGTCTCATTCACTGGTTGAAATTTCACTTTGATATAACAACTGGAAATAGGCTTCCTTTCAAAATGGTCAATCAAAATTGTGAGTCTTCCTTTTCATGTACAATTGTTCATATGATTGGTAAAAAGTTCTTGAATTATGTGTTTGCTAAACCTTGACTAGTAGAACACTTTAGTGAGATTGATCAATAGCTCACTAAAGGAATCAATTGATTAAATTGTTTATTTGAATTTTCTTTTGAGTGCATGATAGTTATTGGGATTTTTTGGGTCCTTCCTAAACATCAATAGAAATAGAAGGTGCTTTGAAAAAGTACCTAGGGGTTTGGTTTAGCACTTATTAAATTGGGGGTCCTTTGAAAAGGAGACCTTATAAGTATATGAGTCCTTTTCTGAGTGCTTTTTTTTAGTGCTTCCTGAAAATCACTAGAAGTAGAAAGTGCTTTGAAAAAAATCTAGTGGGTTGCTTTAAGTGCTTTCTCAACTAGGGATCCCTTGAAAAGTAGGCCCTATACTTATTTGAATCCTTTTCTAAATGCTTGGTAAACTAAGTGTTTTGTGAGAATGTTTTATAAACATAATTAAAAGTAGAAAGTGCTTTGAAAAGGTCCAAGGGGTGGATCTAATTACTTTCTAAAGTAAGGACACTTGTGTATTTGAATCCTTGTTTGAGTGGGCCTGAAGGGCTCATGGTAGCAGTTATGGCTAGTGGTGGTAGTGGTGGTGCAAGCTTTTCGTCTTTTGAGGGTTTGAAGGTGAGCAAATTAGTGCAACAGATGGTTTGTTGTTCTTTCCTAGGGGTTTAAAAGATGGCACATGCAATTGGGGTCACAGGGCCTGCAGGGCTCATGGTAGTAGTTATGGCTGGTGGTGGTAGTGGTGGTGCAAGCTTTTCATCTTTTGAGGGTTTGAGGGCGAGCAAATCAGTGCAGTAGATGGTTTTAGCTAACAATCAAGCTTCCAACTCTGCAGCTCCTTCTACCTTTTTGCAAATCCAGTCTGTGGCTACGGTGTGTGTGTGTGTTTATTTTCTTCTTTTTCATGTGCTTTTCTTTCAACTACTTCTTCAACCTTCTTCATAGCTACCAAGCAAGCAAGCTCTACTTTTCTTTTAACACTTTTTTGATTGTCTGACCAAGCCTACTTTCAGCTGAGTACAGTGTTTTTATCCTCCATTTAAGCAACTCTTTGAAGTACCCAATTGAAGATTTTAGGTGTCTAGAAACTCTTTGAAAAACACCCAACTGGGGTGAATTTAGATATCTAGCAACTTTGTGGAAAATCCAATTGGGAAATTTTAGATATCTAGCAACTGTTTGAAAAACCCAATTGGGAGATTTTAGATATCAAACAACTCTTTGAAATATCCAGTTGGGAGATTTTAGATATCTAGCAAGTCTCTGAAAAACCGAATTGTGAGGTTTTAGATATCTGGCAACTCTTTGAAAAACCCAATTACAAGATTTTAGATATCTGGCAACTATTTGAGAAACCCAGTTGGGAGATTTTAGATATGTGGCAACTCTTTCAAATACCCAAGTGGGAGATTTTAGATATCTAGCAACTCTTTGAAGAACCCATTATGAGATTTTAGATATCCTGTAACTCCCCAATTAGGATATTTTAGATATGTGGCAACTTTTTTGAAAAACTCAATTGGAGATTTTAGATATCTGGCAACTCTTTGCAAAACCCAATTGGGAGATTTCAGATGTCTAGCAACTCTTTGAAAAACCCAATTGGGAGATTTTAGATTTCTGTGTGAACGTGCCATGATTCACACAGATATCTATACAGACTTGAAATCATGGCATGACTCAAAAAATAGAACCAGAGACAAAAATTTTGCTCAATTGCAATTGCTAAAACAAACAGAAAGTTTTGCATAACAGATTCTAAATATATTAATTATTTGGCAATCCTGCCTAGTTTTGGCAACCTACAAGAACACATTGTCTAAATTTGCTAATTTTAAACCTTTTTTGGTCAACATATGGAAAATTTTATTTTTAAAATCTCAAAAAATCCCTTCGTTGGATTCACCAGCCTTTTTTATTTGTTGCCAAGTTGTGAAAATTACCCCCCAAAAAAAGACATTAGTACACATGGATATGTCTATATATACCTTAATATCTTCAATTCAAATTCATGTTTATTATTTGATATCTCATAATGAATTATTTGTTAATAATTTATTAATTAATAATTAATATGTGATATATTTAATTACTAAAAAATAATTAATTAAAATGAATAATAAACTATTCATATGAATTCATTAATCAAATTTAAATAATTATTTTGTTAGTTAATTTAGATACCAAATAAATAAATATTTAAAATTGGATAATTAATTATTTAATAACTAATTGCATAAATTCACTAACTAGCTAATTAATTATTTAAATTTGATTAATGAATTCAAATAATTTAGATAATAAACTTGGTTGATTTAGGTGAGTAATTATTGAATTTTATTTGAATTCATATCATCAATTGTCAAATTAATTATTCTAATAATTAATTATCTGAATTAACTAATATCTGATTTTTATTAACTAATTCAAATAATCAATCTAGATATTTAATTATCAGATATTTAATTCAAATAATTATGTCAAATGATTAATTATAAAATTCAGATTAATTACAAAATTAAAATCAAACAAAAAAATGTGGGAATTTATTTTTTATAATTGTAATTCAATAAAAGATTTAACCCATATGTTGTCTTCAAAATCTCATTTCACAAATTATATAAGAAAAATGTCATCTTTTACATTCTCACATTAAAATACATGTGCCTTGTTAATTAGGCTGAGCTCATAAAAATTTAACCTTAAAAACAAAACATTATATATATATATATATATATTCATGGTTATTCCTTAGGTCACTTAGTCTTGTGCTTTCCTACCTATTTAAATAAGTAAGTAGGTCTTAGATAAGTACATAGGTATGTAAGTTCTAAAACTTACCAACCTACATTCCTATGGTTATATATGATGTACCTAGCTATTAAAATATATGTTTATTTTTATTTTTATTTTAGAATGTAATTAATATGCCATGTGACAATTTTGATTACGTTATATGTCACGATTTTGAATCATCACTAACAATCATAATGGATGATGGAAATCAATATTTCAAAAATATATGTATTTTAAAAAAAAATTATAGTGTCACATGTTAGATTTTAATGGATGGATAACAATTAATGATGTCAACATGACATCATGAATATAGTTATAATGAAATTGCATAATAGTTGAAAATGAATTGTAATTGAGCTTCAATTTATTACAATTGAGTTTCAATATATATATGATGAATTACAACTTTGCAACTCATGCAACTTGTATGTTAACACTCACAACATATAAATATAGAAAATTGCAAATGTTTGATACAATTCAAAAATTGAGTTGCAAAACTAATTGTAAAACACCCCTTTTTCTCATAGTGTGATATGCAAACCAAAAGTTCTAATGAAAACTGCCCAAACACTGGTTTAAATTACTGGTTCCCATTCCAATTTGAGTTAGTAAGAACTAAACATGTGTTTGGTTTTCAAAACCTAATTTGGAACCTAATTTTTAAAATAAAAGACAAAACCAAGAAATGGGTTCCCAGTTGTATTTATGTGTGAAACCACAACCAGAATCAAATATATGTATAGGGTAAGTCCGTCCTATTACCGCATTACCCAGCATAAAGTACAAAACAACTTATGATTATTTTGTTAGTGCAAGAAACAATTTACGCCAACTTTGAAAGTGAAGGAGAGACTTCACACCTATTAAGTAGGTGTAAGTTGTTTCCTCTTTTTGAGGATGTTATATCCTTGGATTTAAGGCTTCTGGATATAGTACAAATTCTAGCAGAGTATTTTAAGTTTTGGAGAAAGAAGTGACTTGAATCAGAGGTTAACAGGAGGTTAATCAGTAATTAATCACTGGTTTTGGTCTGGGTTCAAAATATTATAACTCTATAACTAATCTCAAGTTTTAACACGTGTTTCTTTTCTTTCTTTTCTTTTAATTTAACGTCAATACCCGAACCAAAGAGATCCATTTGACAACTATTACCTAGTTGGTTTGAGCAAAACACTCCTGTTGTCTAGGCAAGAAACTAAATACAAAGCTACCGCTTTCTGATTAACCGAATGCATCAATTCAGGTAGTAAGCTGCACGGTGTCAATTGTTTCCCTAGCTGTTGACCAAACTTGCACCGAATATCATGGTTAGTTGGGCACACTAACAACAGGTGGTCTTCATCCTTAACAGCTCCTAGCGGACATAGGCGACAAACCCTATCTCTCCTCAGGACACTCTCAAGCTTTGCATGCCTACCACACTCTACCTCCAAATGATGGTTTGAACATCTGAACCTTGACAAAGATTACATGAGCTGAACATTTGTGATCGCTTGCAAATAACTCTGATGTGCATATGAATACCCAGAAATATAAGTCAAAATATCATCTTTCAAAAATCCTCATATAAAAATAGACCTGTTAAGTAGGAACCAAAATCCCTTAAGCTACTGAACTCTATAATGAATTTAAACACACTAAGGTAGCTTGTTCTATGACCGAACATTTTATTGATATCTTCCTCATCTCTTCTTCATTTTGAGTGATTTAAAACGTTATGAGAGCGCTAACTTGAGCTCTCGAATTCCTCTTTGTAGCATAGGCAAAGGACTAATTTATAGAAAGAGTAAGAGGACAAAGAAGCTTTTCAAAGTTATAAAACTTGTTTTTCTTCTCTTCTACCCCTCTTACTTTCAATGCTCATAACTTTCTCATTTCTTGTTCAATTTAAGTGATTTAAAGTGATATATAAGTGCAACCTTATGATCTACAAATCATCTTTGAACCATAAAGGCAATAGGGCGACTTTCAAAGACTTTTTTGGGTGTTCGGTAATAGTCTTCCAAGTGTTCGGTGGTTTTTCGTTTCCACCATTTGACCCCCCCCCTACTTTGGAGGGTCACATCTGACTCATTTCTTCATCTTTTTCAACGATTCAACTTTCTGTGGGTGCGAAAATAGTAGGGCTACAATTCCTATTCGGCCATGAAACTCGAAGGAGCACTCTCCAGAAATTCGCAAGCCTCTGACACACTAAGTGTTCGGTGACCGGCCTGGCTACCCTATCCTTGCCTTGGTAGGCAAGGTCAATAAAAAACCAGTTCCACGTTTCTATGATTGCTTTTTAAAAGATCCAAGCAATACCAGGCTAGTATGAAACTCTTGAAAAAATCCACTACCGGTACCAGCTGGTATGTCATAAAGTTGGCACACTTTTTAAAAAGATCCAATACCAGTACCAGCTGGTGTGTTCAAAAGCGGATAACCACACAACATTGGCCTCGCACTATGCCACGACTGCATTCACGCGTTGTCGTGGCACACGCCCGAGGTGCACAAGTTCTGGTTCAACTCGTTGTGTGGTTGAATGTGGGAAAGCTTTCAGTAATCCCTGTTAGAAATCTCTCTTAGAACTAAAGTGAAAGGAAAAGTTCATTCGTTTCCCTCGATCAACAAGAAGAATAGGTCATTTTTCCAACCAGGGAAAAATGACCAACTTCTTCTTTGACATTGGTTCACAGTAAATAGGTACCCTTTTAGGTAGAAGGCATAATTGAACTTTCCACTGTGATGCCGGGCTCTCTAGATGGGGAGAATGTTGCAAAACTCCTTGTGTTGCACAATAACTCCTTGTTACTTGTGTTAATTTAATTTCAGTCTATTCTTGGAGGTCAAGTTGGACAATTTTCCCACAAGGGAAGGAAGCATCCAAAAGCTCCAGCTTGTGGTGTTAGCCGTAGGTGGTGCCGGCACGGCCTGGGCAGCCGTGCGTGTCATCGCATGTAGCATATGCGAAGTGATGCGGTGGTGCGGCGCATTTTGCTAGTCGTCGTTTCATCTCGCGCGAGTGCAAATGCAAAGTGTTGAGAATTGACAGCAGTGTCGCTGTTTGCACTCTGCGCTAACATGTGGCTTGGATGCATGTCCAACGTCCGTTGCAGCTGCCATGAAATGTGATTTTGATCACGCAGTTTCCACTGCAGCTGGATCCCCGCCCGCCCCGTGTTGTGAGCAGGAGTCGTCCCCTGGGCAGCTGGCTGCTACATAGGAATCGCCCTTTCCAACTCTGATCCCTCCTGTCCAGATTCTTCAACCGTTTCCTCTCTGCCCAGCATCCATTCAATATTATCACACGGGAAAACTCTCCAAGGGAATTGTGGGACTAATATTTCAACGTTTTATTCTAATTTTCCCATCGTGAAATAAGGGGATCTAATTTGTATTTTCCCATTGTCAAACAAACCATTTCATGAATTTTTTTTTCAAGGGAAATTCAAGTTTTTCTTGGTCACCCCACAAGGAAATTTCCTATAAAAGTTTGCTGTGAATTGCCCAACATACGTGTCTTGTGCCTGCCACCTTCACTTTCATCTCTCGGCTCTATAAGAAGAAGAAGAAGAAGAAGAAGAAGAGGCAGAACAGCTACTGGAAGTTATATGCATGCTCTATTACACTTTTGATACTCCGAGACTTGATCACCTTATATGGTCTAATTCTTCATCTTCTTTTATTGAATTTCCACTTCGCAGCTCATTTTTCAATCGTTTGGTAGTTTGAAGGATATCGTCGTCATCGCTTGAATTGCTTACGCATTTCTAGTTGCTTTCAGGTTTGTGCCGATCGTCATACCCAGCTGGCAGTGTGGCTACATACGCTGTACTGATCTGGAGTCTACTAGACTTTCTCGCTTCCTGCACACATTTAAATTAATATAAATATGTTTGCTGATATGAGGAATTATGTTGATTGGGATTCGGGAATATGGAAATGAATATTGGGTACTTATCGATTCCGATGATGAAGTGACTTCGGTCATGGTTCACTGATTGATGGAACTATGGATCTCTCAACTCCTGGATTGATTTCAAGGGAGTTCAACGTCGTACTGTCAATCCTAGTAGAGCTGACTACTTACAAAGAAAAGTTCCTCGTTTGTTTGTGACTGGCCGGGGTGTTGCAGTACTGGGTCGGGACTCGGACCTGTCGAGTCATATATTCTTCTTCTTCTGCAGCAGCAGCAGCAACAGCAGACATGGGTAAAGGAGCAGACATTCCGCGTTTCAAGCTGAACACCGGCCAATACATCCCCGCAATTGGGCTCGGGACATGGCAGTCGAAGCCAGGCTTGGTCGGCGAGGCTGTAAAGACCGCCATCATGGTAAGTACATACCCTACTCAGTAGAGAACTGTCTGTCACTCAGGAAGTTTCTCCTCATGGACATGGCTAATTCTCTCCTTCCTTCCTTCCTTTGCTTTTCATGATCTGCATGATCTTATTCTGGATCGAATTTTGTTTTCTCCAAGAATTTTCTAAGTACTCACCTAAATGGGCAGGTGTGGCTCTTATTAATTAGTGTGTTTGCACCCGAACAACAACATATCCGGCAGCTGTGGCTGCTATTAGTGTGTTTGCACCCAGCCAACATATCCGGTGTTGATGCCCATCATATGGGTTTGTCTTATTTATGGAGCCAGTAGTCTAAGTTTCTAACCGTCTAGAGGATGATGGCTGCTGCCGCAGGTTGGGTATCGACACATTGATTGTGCAAAAGCTTATGGGAATGAGAAAGAGGTGAGACCAACTAATTATATACCTATGTTTGTCCATCAAGCAATTATCTACAGTAGACTTTGAACTCCTAACTTGATGATTCACATTGCTTAAATTCAATTGGCGTGTTTTTTTGTGAAACTAGGTGTCAGAAAGTGAATTTCAGTGTGATTTTTTATCTTGGCTGGTGTCCATATGACCTAGGAGTCCTCCTTCTAAGACCTGTGTGGAGCTGGGCATTTGCCATTGCAGATTGGTGATGCTTTGCAAGATCTATTCAGGGAAGGGATTGTCACACGTGGAGATTTGTGGATCACTTCCAAACTCTGGTAAGTACCCCCTCTCTCTGCTTATGCTTATAATCAGCTTTCTTTAGGAGAAGGGTCTATCCTGAAGGTTTTACCTGATGTAATGTGAAGGGTAAAGCTCCAGATGGGTGCTTTACTGAAATAAGGGATCCTGAAGTGGGTGCCAAGGGAGTCCCAAATTTCTGTACAGCTCCTGTCCCTAGCCTGTTACATGGTGTAAAAATCAGTCACCACTTTTTTATTTTCTATCTTTTCCCCCATGATAACCGGCTGGTACCTCCACCAGATACCCACTGGGTATCACAGGGTCCCAAACAAAGGCCACTTTCTGAGCTTTACCATAAAGCCCAGCACAGCCATAATACACTTTGTGAGAGTAGCTCCAGATACACTACGAAAATCTGGCCAGGTTATTATGCACTGGCAGCAATTTTCTAGTGTATTTGGAGGGCACATCATGGTTGTGGAATTCTTCCTCCCCAAGAGCAATCGACCTTTCGTTTTTTTCAAAACATTCCATATCTTTTTTTTCCCATTCCCCTGTGAAATAAAAGAAGAAAAAAAGTTGCTGCTGGTGCTTTCCGTTGTACATGTCTACTGGAAGAGAGTGACTTCAACTTTGTAAAGGTCTACTGGAAGAGACTTAGACTCAGTTCAACTTTGTATAACATATTGCAACTCAGGAAAATTGCAGTTCCTTGAAATCGGGGGTTATCTATGTGTACAATTGTTGCAGGAATTCTGACCAGCACCCTGATGACGTGCCTAAAGCTCTTGCCGGATCAGTTGAGCGTCTCCAATGTGGCTACCTTGACCTCTACTTGGTATATACTTCTGACCCTTAAAACACCTACATTTGAATTCAACCTTCTTGAAGGTTTTTATCTTGGGTGAAAGCACACTAGGGTGGAGCTAGTCAATAACTGATCCAGTATTATAATACATTTACATGTACAATAAAAGTACTCTAAAACATGATGCAAATTAATTTGGGTTTTAACTTTTTGAGAATTTTTTTGTGCCGAAAATTAGTGGTAGGTACAATATATGCAATACAATAGAACCCTGTCATACCCCTCATTTCAGGATTGCGTTAGTATTTAATTTTATTAATCATCCAAACCAAATAATGCAGATGCATTGGCCAGTGGCCCTCAAGAAAGATGCTGGAGGGACAGAACCTGAGGACTTTGCACCTCTTGACACCAAGGCAACATGGCAGGCTATGGAGAAGTGCGTTGAGAGTGGTGGTAAAACAAAAGCCATTGGTATTAGCAACTTCTCTGTGGAGAAAACAGAGGATTTGCTATCATATGCCAAAGTTGTACCTGCAGTCAACCAGGTTGAATGCCACCCAGTGTGGCAGCAGAAGAAGTTGCAGCCCTACTTGCGCTCAAAGGGCATTCATTTGAGTGTAAGTCTTAGCTCCATATGTTGGCAAATGTTTCAATGAAAATTTGGACTAGGGTTCCAAGTGAGTGATTCATCTGGTTGTAGTCATTCTTCCTTGATGATAATAATATCCAATACTCAAGATCCTAAAAATTAAGCTTTGAAATTGTCAGACTCAAAATTTTGATGTTGGTGTGAAATTGTGGGGATTGTAGGCTTATTCTCCAATGGGATCAGGAGGTAGTTCATTTACAGAACACATTAAGGTGTTGGACCATCCACTGCTGGCAACACTGGCTAAGAAGTACAACAAGACACCTGCAGAAATTGCACTGCGGTGGAATGTTCAATTGGGACATAGTGTACTGCCTAAGAGCACCAACCCCAATCGACTTGAGCAAAACATTGACATCTTTGACTTCGAGATTTCGGAGGAGGATATGGAGAAATTCAATAGCATTGAACAGGTTTCCATTTACTCTCTCCACTTATGGCTTGTTTCTTAATTCAATTCAGAAAGGATGTAGATTCTGGACTATGTAACTCCTGCTCTTCATTTTTGGGCTGCAGATCATAATTAATTTTTTTGCTTTCAGGCAAACACATATACAAAACTGAAATCTAAATTTAATTCGTCATACACATGGATCAGAAATTATGTGAATAAATGATGACAAATTTGACTAATTACTGAAAGAAAAACTAATTGATAAAATAACAAAAAAAGGAGGGGGAATTTTTATTTATTTAAATATATAAACAAGAGAATGTGGTTGATTTTGTTTTGCAGGTGCGCATATTGAGGGGGGATGACATGTGGGTGCATGACAAAAACAGTCCTTACAAAACTGTGGAGGAACTGTGGGATGGAGATATTTAAAAAGCAACATGAAACCAACATACACGCATGAGGAAAACTGGTCCATTGACATGTGGATTTTTGGGTAGTTCAAAACTGTTATGTTGCCATGGAAAACTCAAATTAGTTTTAGTTGCATCATGTTGGAAATTGAACATCTTGATGGGTTTCCAACAGTGTACAGGACAGAGGATTGAGACTAAAAACCAACATTTCCTCTGTAATGGAACTTTTGATAAACTATATCTATGATATGGAATTTCTGTCTGGAATTTAATATTCTCTGAACAGGAATCTTTGAAGATTATTCCACTAATGCACAGCTAATTTGGAATTTCTCTTCTGGAAAGCTTTTATAACTATTTATGTGTAATGAAATTTATTTGTCTGAAGTTTGTGGAGTGTTTTTTGCTTTTGGTAAATCACAAATCATTATCGTCTAATAGGCACTTTATTGACAACTTACCAATGGAGAATAATATCATGGCATTGACCTCTTCCCTACAAGAAAAGATTTTGGCTTTTGGGTAATAAAGCAACTGCAATAATCAACACTGCCAGACAAAGATGTGTTTTTTTTCAATTTTTGGAGATCAAGAAATTGGTGAGAGCTGCCTCAAAAACAGCAAATTTAGTTGAAATTATAGTGAAAAAAAATTATTTCCCACAATTTTCTCAAAAAAGAATTTTTCCATTTTGCGAAAATTTGCCCCAAAAACTATGCTGCTGCTGGGCAAGAACATAAAACATCACCATTTACCCAACTTTTGAAAAAAAATCAACTCCCTATATTCATCATGTCTATCCGGGGTTTTCTTTCACTTTATTGAAGCACTTTGCACCAATGCACATTCCCAACTACTCATTCCTCTAAAAGCTGTCATTCATATCCCTACCTGTTGAGTTGAGCAGACGTATCATGGAAACAAAAGGTAAACTTATAAAGGTCTTACTTGAGAAGCCCCATCCTAAGCCCCTTGTTTTGTTTTGTTTTGTTTTAAGCTCCTTGAGTTTTAAGCCTCATCCGAAGATACATGTTACAAAGGAACATGCTTATTAGATATGGTAGCCAAATGTCTCAATACATGAATAACATTTGTTTGTTTGTTTGTTAAAGGGTTTATTTGGTTTTTTGCGTCCTAATGTGTTTCTAGGTGTAGCCCGTTTTTATATCTCTTTCTCATTGTGTCCTTCGACAATTCATGATGACCCTTGTCCTCATTGTTATGGTCTTTATCGACTTTTACACTTTATGTGACCTTTTGAATCATGTCAAGAATTTTCACCCTCATGCTAGTCTCATCTCCTAAACTTGTCAACCTACTTTGTCTTTGTAAGTGTCTTCTCCTCTTGTGCTACACCTTAGTTCTGTCCTTCTTGTTGCTTGGGGTTGACTTTGAACTTAGTTTAGCTTCATTTGGGGGTTGTTTGAATCTCATTTCGCGTGCCTTTCATTTGTTTCATAAGATCCTTCAAACCATTTATGACAAGTTCAGGTGAGCTTTTCATTTACCCCTTGACCAAATTACTCAAAATCCAATGGACAAGTCAGCATGGTTCCTTCTCTTGTCACATTAGTGTTTGCATTTAATCAAGGAGGTCGTTCAAGTCAATTAAAAGTTTCTACTTGCCTTAGGAGGTTTATGGCAGGTGATTAATCTTTTCTTCAAAAAGAATCTTCTCATGCCTCACGTGCTCCTGGTTCCCACCACTCTTTGGATAATTCTTCAGCCACCTGTCTTCACCGATGTGTGACTTTGGGTAAAGTTGGAAAGTGTAGTCATGTTGTTAAAGCTCTTCAACCCATGACACTAACTATTCCCTTAGAAGACACCATTACTACTCTAGATCAGCTGCACCCCCTTCCATTAAACTATGTGCCTTCACTTATTTTTTACTAGCAATTTAAACACATTTTTGTTTTTGTAGGATTTTGTTTGCACAAGCTTTAACCACTACTCCCCATTTGTCTTCGAATGGGCTATCTAAGATGGTTTATGAACATCTCTCAAGATGTTTCATACCAAAAGACCCATCCTTAAGGTTTTTGGGATTATTCCAAGTCATTGTTATTATTACCCTCAATGATATCCCTAGGTCAATGGCCTTAATGTTGGGAACTAACAAATTCTTGGCAATGGTCAAAAACACTAGAAGTCTTCGTCCTATTACCATAGGTGAAGTGTTTCTTCGACTTATTATTCGTCGTTCCATTGTCTTATAGCTTCGCTGGTTGTTTCAAGAACACATATGCCCCCATCAATTTGAAATATTGACCCCTAGAGGCTATGAAACCATCCTTTTTGGCATCATAGCCCTCCTCGACCAACACCCTAATTGGGTTGTGATGCAAGTTGACATCAAAAATGTTATTAATAACATTTCTAAAAATGTTATTTTTAGAAAACTACAAAATGATGGGGGTCATTTGGTGAGCATTATCCGTTTTACCAAGTTGTTTTATGGTGCTCATTCTTTTCTTTACTACCAACATGGGCAATGTGAAGAGGGGGTCACCATTATTGAATCATTTTTAGGCACAAGGTAAGGCAAACCCCTAGAAGGCCCTTAATCTACCTAGCTCATTATCAAACATTCCTAGAGACCATTGCGTGGGCCCCAAGTTATGTCTTTCCATCCCTAGTGGACAATACCCACATTGTGGGCCCTATGAACGAAATTATATTTGTTTTTAACCACCTTTCGACCTAGTTAACCCTAGTTGGGCTCAAGGTCAAAATGTCAAAATGTAAGTTTTGGAGTTCATCAAGGATTTCTTCAAGCATAAGGAGTCTTCAAGGCTACATTTTGGTCACAAATGGCTTACGCATTTTGGGTGTGCCAATGGGTTTTTAGGACTCTGTCATGCATTTTTTGGATGAGGTTTTATTTCAAAAGTGGTGCATATTGATGATTTTTTTTCTTATGGAAGACACAAGTTACTTTGGGCATTTTGTCTTCATGTGTCACTCATCGACCTTCTTTTTTCACTCAAACAATACTTCTTTTACTTCCTTCATGTTTTTTTTGGCAGGTTTCAACAAAATAGTTATGTAGATATGTGAGGACATTATGGGTCCAATGTCATGGGGGTCTATTTAGGGCCCATTTAGGGCCCTTTAGCAGAGCGTCAAGCCCAATTACTAATCTCTTTTGGTGGTATAGGCCTTTTATTTATGAAAAATTGTGCCCCCATCTACTTTTCTAGGGAATTGGGCTTTAGTGACTTCATATTTGTGCCCCAAGTTTTGCATTTTCGATAGACTCGTTTTGAAGGAATATGTTCTCAAATTAAAGGGGGCCCACACCTCCTTTAGTCATGTTTTCATGCGGTTTAGGATAATCTTCTTCCTGCAGTTAGAAAAATGCACCTTTCTTTAGAAAATAAACAGTTATTGGAACTTGAAGTTTGCATGCATCTTTGATGGACATCCACCATGACACATCCTTTAAGTTATCTTGAAAGATGACTCCATTTCCTCAACATCCAAAACCCACATTTGTTTTTGTTTGAACAAAAGCTCAAAGCTATGGTTGATTATTAAACAATCTATTCATTCATTCTACATTTCACATTCTACTTTCACCTTAACGTTGCATTTTCATCTCAACTTGATTCAACCTTTGGCATTTAGTCTTTTCATGTGTAACTATGAACATGGGTTAAATGGATCTAGCACACATTTAGCACGTTGTCCATTTAGAGGTCAATAGATTGCTACACATGATGGCATTAGAAATGTCATGTATGTTTTCATTTGAAAGAATGGGCACGATGTATGGAAGGAATGATGGTACACCCTCATGTTAAGAACTTCATTACAAGTCAATCTTTACATGACTTGTGAGGACCACATCTTTGTTACCAATGCGGTGGTCACAAACCCAACACAAGAGACGATGGCTATGAATGTCATTAATCAACTTGCATGTGCAATTGCGAAACTCAACGCCATTACTAAAATCTGCAAATATAAAGGGATTCATGAAGGGCACCACTTTATTTCAATGGCCATGGAGGTGCATGGCACACCCAGACATGATATGAATCATTTCAATAAGGATTGTGTTCGTATTTTTCACGATAAATAATCAAGAGGTCATTTATCCTTGTCTTTTTGCATTTAGTTTTTCAAAGAACGTGTTAGTATTACTTTTCAACACACTTTAGCCTTTGCTATAGAGAGGAAGATTACATTGGTAGGAGATGCTTGTTATAGGCCTCCTATTAATATTAGATCTCACGATTTGCATGCAAACAACATTAAAGGGGTTGTGGGTGAAATAGCTTCCTACCACGAGAGGGACTAGGTCTCTCCCTTCTTTGGTTCCTATAGGTCATGCATATTTTTGCCAATTTATGGCCTTCCCTTTTGTCTCCCGTGTAATGGTTCCAACCATCAATTTCTATTGGATCTTTTTTTTGCTTCTGAACAACATAAGTCCATTTTATTGCCACATTTGGCATGGTAAATGACCAAAGTTGCCTAACACATTCATGTTCAAAAATGTCCTATAATGTGTTTGGTTTAAAATTCCATTCAACATGTAACAATGAAAAATAGAAACAGTAGTTTTAAGGAAGAAAAAGCTTCTGCTACTCTTCACCCAATTTGAAGACTGCCCATTATGTTGGGTACGCCACCCTTCACAAGCCCAGTGGAGGACAGGACAGGCAGTGCATAGTGCCTACCTATCCACCCAGCATAATGGGAAGCAGTGGGCCTGTTTCATTGACATCTTTGAAGAATGAACATTGCATGCCAGGAAAGATTATGGGAACAACATCTGAACATCATGGAAATATGAAAGCAAAACATGGGAATGTAGTCTTCCAGTTTGGAAGTTTATACAGAATGATCTTCCTGATGGGAAGATTATGAACTGTGGTCCAAGTGACATGTGGCCAGTTGAAAAGCAGCAACCTTACCAGCTTACTGTGCATTTTAACGTGAACAAAAAAAAGTGTACAATAATGCACCAAAGATGTTAACATACTGTATAAGAACAAACCCTGGGTAGAATGAGAAGGCATTCTAGCATTGGATACCATATACTCAAACTTAATTCCTTCAGCTCAGCTAATATTGCAGCCAAGGGAGTGATTGGCAAACACCTGTCCACTTTGTTGGAATCATGGTACAAAGAAAAGAATATTATTCAGGTGCCATTGTAATAGACGGATGGCAACAGTGATATCCTCTGCTGCAACCAGCATTGTCAACACGAATGGAAGTGATTGTCCCCTGTAACTATGATTGCTGTCCCAAACTATCTTTGCAATGAACTGGGCAGAAGCATGGCAGCAAGCATCTACCTGCAAAATCCTGAGAATTTAGAGTTCCATATAAGTGGGCCATGCACCAGTGACCAAACACGTAGATAGATTGGCCAGTTTCACACTATGGTAACACAAAGTGAGCAACTTTTCATCTTTGATGAATCCCATCTTCAACACAAAACCCACAAATTAATCCAAGTGCTGGGACAATCTTTTGTCATTTTGCATGAAATTGAAGTCATTTGAGAATGGTTTTGATCAGCAGATGAAGATAAGGATTTCCATGACAAGAGTCATGGAAGACCAAATCTTCCATGACTCTAGATCTAGAGCCTTAATATGTGATAAGGCACCACCAGCACAAGTATCTAGCCAGCACAAGTTACCATCATATGTTAAGTCAGCACTGCTGAAACTGCTCCCCTCTTCCTCCACTACACATGAACTCAGAGATGTGCAGAAAGGCTTGTCCACAATTGAGCTACAAAACTTGGGACAAATAGCACAAAGCAATTCCAACCCTAATTTCAACTGACCAGCTATAGAGGGCCAACCCCCATGCTCCTGGGCCTGTCCAATCAACAAAAAACTGGTTTGAACAAATGAGTCCCCACATCTCATCAGGAACTTATTGTCTTCTATTGCAACATCACTATCCTCTGCAAATGTGAGAATACTTTGCAGCAGATGCTTCTAAAACTTTCCAGGTCAGAAATCACAACACTAACAATGCACATTATTCATGTTCTATCCATGAGCCAAAGCACAGAATTGCAAAAGCAGAGCAGACAGCTTCTCATCCTCTCAAGGCTTAAGAGAAATTGCCAAGCCTAACTTTGAAGACTTATCTAGAGCCTTTGTGTCCACCTCTCCTGAAACAGTGACCAGTGATTTTGGCCTCCACTCATGCTGCACAAGTGCTGCCAATTTGCCGTGATTGTTCAATCGTGCCTTCGCTGTGGTCAGTACATCCAGCTCATATAAACCACCCACAGTGAAGGTGTTCTCATTCTTTGAGATCTTGTGTGCAATCTCTGCAGCAACCGTTGTCCTTGAAACTGGACTCACAGTGTGTAAGTAGGAAGCCTTAAGTGTGTCCCCTTTGTCCGCCCTACAAAGATAGCCACCACTTAAATCAGTTTTTAGGGCACTAAATCTGAAGGTAAGCAGATCTGCATCCTTCTAAGTAGGATATGGGACGAACAAAATATGTTGTCCCTAAGTCAGACCAGAATGGGTTAGGAAAGGCTTACAAAATCAAAGATGCATTGAAATCCGATTTTATGAAGCTTAGACCTGCATTGTACTTGGTCAGGTTCCCAGATGTACTGTCAAAACCCAGTTCGCCACCAAAAGCAAAGCCATCACTGCCAACAACACCAGTGGCTTCTACAATTGGTGATTGTGTCAGGCCAATGGTGCCTGTGATGGCTGCATAGTCTTGGCGATATTGCAGTTCAAGCTGCATTCACTAAAGCAGTGTCAGACAATGTATTTTACTCCAACTACGGTCAGGTAATCAACACACAAACAACCACGTACAGAGGTAGCATTGACAAAAGATTACAACCAACCCCACTGTCCATTCTTAAGGAATTTCTTACACCAATGTCTCACCTAATTAAGCACAAAATGTGACAACCAGAAGCACCAATGCCTACTGTTACACTCCAGCTATAATTTTCTGTGGAGTCAACTTTCACACTTATTTTCTCTAAGACCTTGTTGAATTGCTAACACAGTATAAGGTGCTATCCAAAAACTGACAAGTTCCACAACCAGAAGCACCAATGCCAAGTGTTACACTCCAGCTATGATTTCATGTGGAGTCAGCTTCCACACTTATTTTCTCGAAGACCTTGTTCAATTGCTAACACAGTATGGGTGCTATCCAAAACTGACAGGTTCCGTATCAGTAGGCTATCAAACAATGGAACAGCTTCAAAAATGAATGAACCAACAACAAGGAGAACACAACTGTAATCAAGCTGAACACATGCCTTGAAAGAGACACTTACCTTGCCAGAATTGTGGTCTGGAATTGTAAAGGACAAGATACCCTTTGTTCCAGGTGCAAATTCATCAACTGTGATGGTTGTAATAATCTGCCAACAGGAAATCAGTGATTTCAGTACATGAATAAACAAAAATTCCACACCACATAAGTCAACATTCCATTCAACTTCCAATAACATTTCCAAAAGCAAGTAATCCATGGGAGAAAATGTAGTGTACAGCTACAACACAGCAGTTCAACTGAAATAACTATCAAAACTGAGAAAAGCAGCAAAAACACACCAAAGAGAGATATAAAGAACCCACAGCATCAGGAAAAGCATACTTACATTGGACTTTGTGTCAACTTTCACATCAGCAGTGATGTTCTTGTTTCTGAATGATGTGGTTACATCTCCCAAGAAGGCATCCCTGTGCTTCACTGCATTGGAAGTGAAGGCCTACAGAACACCAGAAAAATGTCAACCCTCAAGAACTGTTAGGAGAAACTGCAAAAAACCAAACGTAGGGAAGTTCACATAGTATTTTATTTCCCAAACAGTTGCACCTTCTGTATGGCTACTATGTTCCTTACCAATCCAGATTGTGTGGTTGTGGATATAACAAATTTGTGGTCATAGGTGTAGTCCTTTGTCAGAAGATCTGCAAAAAGAGAACAATCCATCTTAACCAGATTGAACTCTGTTGATGTTCAACAAAGAATATCAAATGAGGAGTGGGATCCACAGTGTGGTACCTGCAGATATTGTTGGCATTGCCGTCTCTCGAATCATTACCTCTTAATGTTCACAAGTGTGTTTACCACAAACTACTCATTCCACAGACAATATTTGTAATCCTGTTGTGAAGCTAGTTATTCCTTTTGCAAAATCAGATTTGCAAATCAGCATCATCATCTACACATCACCTCACATATCTACACCGCATGCCTCATTCAATCAGTCCTTCCTACAACATTTTGTGTTCAGCCGTGGCATCACATGGGCATCTTGTTGGAAATAGAGAGGGGGAAAAAAAGGGAAGATTCAAGTTGTTTCACAGTATTTGTCAGTACAACACTAGGCGCTGCTTTTAAGAAGTTACACATTATCATGCGACAGAGCTGCTGCAATACAAAAGAGCTTTACGCTTCTTCACAAAACAAATGCCCACATACTTCACTCCTCCTTACTCCGTCCAAACTTTCGGGAATGGAACAGTATCAGCCGGGATGCAGTGGGGAGGCAGAAACGAATCACAAACGCACAGGCACACACAAATAAACAAGAATTATACACAAGCAGATGGAAAAGCGTCTTGGATCTAAAAAAGGGAAGAGCAGACTGTAAAAGGAACAACAACAGACGAGAAGACGACAAAGATATCAGGGGAGAGGAGGAAAAAACCACAAACCTCTGGCCTTCTTGCCGATCTCGGAATAGAAGACAGGTCCCTTCCCCATGGCTATGCCGTGCTCTGCACAAGAAGAAAGAATGCCTGGAAGGAAGGAAGAGAAAGACGCAAAGGCCTCGTGGAATCGCGCCTCCACAGACACGCTCTCGAGCGGAGGCGCGCGCTTGCTCTCTTTTTCTCACTACGATGCAACGCACATGCACACACAGTCTCCAAGGATTAGGGTTTATGATGCCACTCATCCAAGAAAGCATCAATCCATGCAATTTAGTTATCGTCTATACAACAGATATCATCCATCCTGGCATGTTATATGCCATCCAAGGAATCACCCATCCATGGTCATGCGACCCTCACAACCTATTCCTTATCATCCTTCCACAAGTCATCCATGGTCAGGCACACTCACCAACTGCTACTTATCATCCATCCACAAATCATCAAGCAGGCACCCTCCTTCCACATGTTGCTTATCAGCCTCCACAAATCATCTATGGTTCAGGCACCCTCCTTCCGCTAGTTTCTTTTTCATCCATCCACAAGTCATCAATGGTTCGGGCACCATTGTTCTACCTGTTTTTATCATCCATCCACAAGTCATCTACGGTTCAGGCACCCTCGTTCCACCCGTTGCTAATCATCATCCACAAGTCATCTAATGGTTCAGGCACCCTGGTTTTCTGCCTGTTTCTTATCATCCATCCACGAGTCATCGATGGTTCACGCACCCTCGTTCCTTCCATCCTCGTCGTTTGCTCATCATCCATCCATTTCACCCTTTCTCTTCTTCCTCTTCTTCCCTCCCCCTCTTTTCTGCGATTCTCAGTTTTCCAGGAACAGACAGGACAGACACACACACGGAGCCGTAAAAACTGGGTTCTGGAACAGCCTGCTTTAATGGGGCAAAACAATGGGCGGTTTATTAACACTTTTTAATTCAGGAGACAGAAGAAGACAGTTAAGGTCTGGAATTTGAACAAACTGAAGAAGACACTTTTGAGTTGTGGAACTTGAAAGAAGACAAAAAGAAGAAGACACTTTTGAGTTCTGGAAATTGAAAGAAGACAAAAAGAAGAAGTCATTTTTAGTTCTGGAATTTGAAACGAAGATGGCAGCAGCAGTAGAAGATGAGAATTGTTTAGGAATTTGGTAAACTCTTGATGTTTATTGGCCTTGCCTACCAAGGCAAAGATATAGTGTTTAGATTCACTATAGAGTATAGTAGCTTAAGGGATTTTGGCACCTACGTAATAGGTCTATATTTATACAAGGATTTTTGAAAGATGATATTTTGGCTTGTGTTGAAACTTGAGATTAGTTATTGAGTTATAATATCTTGAAGGATTTTGCTTCCTTTTAGAAGATTTTTTGAAAATTATATTTTTGCATGATGAAATATTTGAGTTTTCATAATTCTTCTTTTGCCTTAAGATACTTTTTAGTGCAAATGGCAAGGCCACAGTGCGACAGACCCGTAGTTATGAAGTGGGATAATGAGGTCTGTCTGTTATGAGGGCTTGAGCCAAACCTTTGTATAAACTGTAAGAGACTAATTCGACTGATTCACTGTATTTTGGGTACTATCATTAACAACTTGAATCTTCATTATTCTTCGTTAACTTGTTAGCAAAGATTCAAATTGTTATCGTTAACAATTTAGTGTTATACAACCCTTTCCCTACCAATATAGAGTATAAATATGAGACAATATACAAGGAGCAACCATGAATGTCACAGCTGAGACAGCCATTGTGATCAACAAATCAAAAGAAATCATTTAATTTTCCAATTTCCAAAGACTCATCATAGTAATCCTTCAACAGCTTTTTGGCAAGTGTCTACAGAATAATTAATATATTTCGAATCTTAAGCTTCAGCACTGGATATTTGAATTTCTGAAAACTTCAGTATAGACAATGTTATTAACAAGAGACAAGGAACATTTATGTGTATATATTAGTCTTTGTGTGTTTAGATAATTAGTGTGTGTTGGGTTCCTGGCTTCAGACTTGGGTTCAAATCTTGATCTAACAGAGTTTAATAATATTGATTTTTGGCATTCTAGGTTAAAAGATTTCCTAAAAATTAATAAATTTGAAAATAATTGGTATTGTGAATTCTTTCTTTCTCACCCAAATTCTCATATAAGAGTTGCTTAATGAGGTTGAGGTCTCTGAGATTGGTTCATTAGCTCTCAAGACACAAGTTTTGATTGGCTGAATTATTCAAGAAGAGCTTTCATCTCGACAAAAAATTAAGCATGCTTTTTTGTTCTTGAAATTGATTTTGTTGCAGGAAACTTGTATACTTTGATTTTGATATGCTCAATAGAGCATCAATTTATCAGGGTTTTGTGGGGGTGCAGATTGAACCATGGTATGAATTGGCAACTACTTCATCAGGAGATGGAGAATTTTGACTACAATATGGTTGATGATGATGACAGGATCCCACAGCAGCTGCAGTCTTTAAGGGCGATGTAAAAAATGAAGATAAGGACCCAGTTGCACAAATGGGGCAGTGTAGGAAACCCGTTTTACAGCGGGTTGACTGGTGAGTATATACATGTATAAATGTGAGATCAGGTGCATAATGCAGCAGCTTCATTTTACTTCACAACATCTTACTCCATTTTCAATAGTGTAGCATAACCAATTTTTTTTCAGCTATCCAGCCATGGGGTCTCTTGATTCTGAATGGGAGCCCTCAAGTCATTAGTAGCAACAAACGTCTCACAACATTCCAGACACTGGGAAGCCAAAATTGAGCTGTTATCTAAAGTACCATGAAGGGCTTGTGGATGCTGCAGTGCCACATATCAATATCTTCTGTAAACAAAATGAACTTGATTTAGTGATTGACAAGCCAGACTACTGCCCTGACAAATAGTCCATGCAAGAACAAACACCATCTTCAAAGTGATGAAAGCAATTGGCATCCCTCACCACGATGGATCTCCTAACTATTTTTGAAATGAACTTTGTGGAAGTGTGGCAATCTTTGCAACTTTTTCTTAACCGAAGAGGAGTACTAGGAGTTGTGTTGATGAGCCCAAATGCAATAGCCAGTTTCTTGCTATGGTGACACAAATGAAATTTCTTTTTTTTTTCTTCCACATCATACTTTAAATTCTGCCATCTTCATTTAGTTGAAATTAAGAGAAAAAATTGGAATTTTAGTTTCTTTTGATAATCTATGGAAAAGGAGTCTATTGTTACTTTTGAATGAGGTTTTTTATCTTTTAACATTAGAAAAGTGATTTTTGGTGTTTTTTTTTTTTAAATATGAAAAAAATAAAACTCATAATATGTTGTCTTTGTTGTTGGATCTTGAGTTCAAAAATTTATGTACAATGTTTTCATGTAGTTTTGAGCAAGGCAAGGCCATTGTTGAAGAATATAATAGAAAAACCTTATATCCCATGTTGTTAAAATGTTATAATTGTTTGCACCCTTGTCTAAAAATACCACTGTTGACCAAGGTGTTGATGAAGATTACAATTTGGACATTTTTAAGCATTGTTGATTCACAAATTTACACTAAAAGGATTTTTTCTTTGGTGGGAATATTTACTAATCTTAGGATATGTCATTTGTAGTCAAATACTTTAGATAAATTAATTTTTACGAACAAATTTAACCCAATGAATTTAGGATTAGTTGTAGACTCTTTTCTACTTTAGTGGAATGAATTGAAGTTGATGTAAAGTTAGAAGAAGAGTTAGAAGAATTTGAAGGAACATTTGAAAGGGATTAGATTTTGGAAATATAGTTTGTAATAGAAGAAAATGTGCAACTTTTTCATCATTCTTTACACAAGTTTGTTTTTACTTTTCAATTATTTATGAATTGAGATTTTTAAAAAAGGAATATAAATTTGAAATCTCAATTGTAAAAACCGGATATGAAAACTAATTGTTATCACATTTGTGAGATTTGCATTATTTGAGAACCAACTTGATTAAATTTTTAAAAAAGTATGATAGCTTGATCAGTTATCATAAGTCCAATATATTTTTTAAAGAATTGGGTTAGTTTTCTCAAGTGTTGGGAAGAACTAGAGTCGAAAATTCTCACTAAAAAAAGAGAAAAACAACCAACATTGGTACATGGTTTGTAGTAGAGGATCAAGACCAGCCCAAGATTATTGAAATTCATGTGGAAACTACAAAGATTATCACGTCTCATGCATGATGTAGGGAATGTGCCTTGTATATTTTTTGAAATTTTAACATTTGTGTAAAAACCTTCAAGTCATGATATTGACTATAACCACAAAATGATAATGCCATGTGGTAGTATAATGTTTTTTACAATTACATAATCATTAACATGAACTTGTAGTTATAATTATAGTAAAAAAAGACAAAAGTCGTTTTATTAACAAGTTGAAAAACCCAAGATGTGTTGTTGTTTAGGTAGCTTAACATAGGCCACTTAAGTCTACTATGTACACATGTAGCCTAACTTAAACCACCTAAGCTTACAAGGTAGGTAACCTAACCTAGGCCACCTAGGCCTACTAGGTAGGTACATAGCTTAACTTAGACTACCTAAACTTATTAGGTAGATACGTAACTTAACCTAGGCATACTAAGTAGGTACGTAGCCTAATCTAAACTACCTAGGTAGGTACATAGCCTAAGTAACCTAGGCCTACTAGGTAGGTACGTAGCTTGACTTAGGCTACTTAGGCCACCTAGCTTAGTAGGTAGGTATGTAATTAACTTAGGCTAGGCCATCTAGGCTACTAGGTAGGTAGCTTAGTATAGTATTAAGTAGGTAGTTTAAGCCTATACCTATTTAACAGGGTAGGCTACTTACCTAATATGCCTAAGTTAGATCTATTACTTATAAACTAATAAGTACCTACATAGCCTATTAAATAGCATAAGCGTAGGTAGGTGTACATAATTTTAGTAGGTACCTATAAGGCTTAATAGATTATAACTTAACTACAACCTAAGTAGTTACATGCATTTATTAATAGGTACCTCCTACCTACCTAAACTAACCTACCTATAACCTACCTATTTATGTAAGTAGTGCAAAAATATTCAAATTCATTTAGTGCAATATGTTGAAAAAACAATTCATGGAAGTTGATTACAATATGTTGTCCAAAAAAAATTACCTGATGGGATGGTGGTGCAATGGTTAAGGATTTGACTCCTTAATGTAGTGGAAGTAATTAGTTCCAAGCTTATAAAAGTTTTGAACTATCATTAAAAGAAATATTTAGGAATGCAAGTTCTGTCATGCCCGTATGCACAGCCTCATGCATGATGGCCGGGTACGGGCATGGCCGTCATATCTTTAAAGGTTATTGTACGGTTGTAAGGTTATGAACGTTCTTAAGTGACTGTGCGCTATTAGGTTTAGGGTTTCAGCTTTTGGTGGCTATATAAAGGGCCAAGCCCTTCCCTTATCCTTTAGTTTTTC